>Ga0209489_102466_pt1 | contig 37703 bp, 19 predicted proteins | sample SiratrowhiteBW_FD_187527 | JGI IMG/M metagenome (GOLD analysis project Ga0209489, IMG submission 187527) | Root nodule microbial communities of legume samples collected from California, USA - Siratro white BW (SPAdes) (version 2) | ecosystem: Host-associated > Plants > Roots > Nodule | place... | reverse complement strand
AAAAAAAAAAAAAAAAAAAGAAAAAAAAAACTATATGCAATGCTTAACTAGGTACCTCCAAGAGTAAAAATATAGGGCAAATTCTAGTAATGTATATTGATGAAAATTTATTTAAAATTATTAAGGTTTTTGTGTCTCGCTTCTTATTAATATTATGATTTAAAAAAAATCTTAACTAAACATTAAAAGTGTGTTAGTGAAAATATATAAATGAAGGTTGTAGAGGTATGTAGTTGGAGATGAGAATAGAAGAGTGAATGAGTATCACAACACAAAACGTTGAAACCAACTAAAACCAGAAATAAACAAGTACAAAATAGTACCCTTTCAATTATAAGTGATGATTTGGTTAACCAACATGCTGTGTTAGAAGGCAATCATGATCACAGTCACGTATAGTTCTTCACCTTTGATTTCTAATTTTTTTAGGTAGTCTAAAACTTGCACGAAACTTCAAGATTCAAAAGACGATATATAGTGCCTATGTCGTATAGCTACCATGAGACTTAGATAACATTGAACATTTTTTTAAATAGCTTCTCTGACATAAATTACAGGCATTCCTTATTTCACACTATAGTCTATATTATAAGGCTAAAGAAAAAAAAATCCAAGATTAGCATGATTTTCTAGCTTCTTATTTATCAAGGTTACAACAGATAAATAAAAAGTTTGTGTATAGATTTAAACTCTAGAAATTAGATTAGAAGAGAGGAATATTAATGTGTCTTTTATCTACATCTTTTTATTTCTTTTACCAAACAACTGAAAAATTTAAACTCAATTTGTTATAAGTGAAAAAATAGAATGGAAGAGGAGAGAGAGAGATTGCATTGGTAGAACCTATATCTCATAGTTCTGTTAAATAAACATATATATGGGAATTCTGGAAGTAATTTTTTTAATCATATTATTCATCATAGTATATATGTCTTTATCAATGATTAACGATTAATCGGTGGAACAACCTAACTAACCCTAACTAGTTACCATTTAAGAAAATTTTCTGCCAGATTATTACTTTTGAGAATATGAATCGGTATTATTATAGTTTATTACAAGTTTACGGAAGAATTCCCACAATCCTGTTATTATGAGAGTTTATAAATAGTTAAATTTACTGGTATGTTTATTTTCTGGTTATACATTTCTTACATGAAGAAAAGTACGAGTTTCAGCCTTCATTTTCTTTCTTATATCTAACAAATGATATTAGAGAATAGAGAAATATTGAAAATAATTCGTCTAAAAGAATATGCACACATTTTTATATAAATTTGTCATAATATGATATTTCAGTAAATTACACAACATTTTTCTTTCATGATGAAAATTGTTCAACGGAATGCATACATCAACTTTGCAATTTTTTCTCTCATAATAACGTTGAAAAATCAATAAATTGAATAAAATAATTATTAATACCTGTGTTGCTTTTCCTATATCAGAAGTAAAATTGATTTCCAGAATTATGGATGACACATGCGCTTACGTTTTCAGAATTGTCTATCAGATTTTGCCATCTCATGATTGTTGGACAATACGTAATAGCTTAATCACATCTGATTCAAATGGTAAAGAGTTACAATTTATTTAGAATAACTCATTTCTCGTATAATTATTTTAATAGTATCCATATATTTTCATTGTACTAATTTAAAAGACAGTTATTGGGTAGATGAATAAAAGTTAATAATTATCAAAAGATTATTTTCTATATGTAAAACAAGTCCAAGTTGAAAGAAACTTCTCCAATTTCATTAGATAAAAATAAAAAGAAAACATGAAATTATTTGTTTTATAAATTAAGATTAATTTATATATGATTTAATTTGTAAATTTTACATTTTATTCATTTCTTTGAAATTGTATTTTAATTTATTTATAAACTGGTTTGAAAATATTAAAGAATGAATTATTATTATTATTGTTGTTATTATTATATAAATATTTATATTCCTTCCAAAATTGATTGATTTTGTTGAAATAACATTGGATGTGTTTTAATATAACTACCTTAAAAAAATTTCAAGAAAGGTTATTCAGTATTTAAAGTATAAAATCTTATACTTTTTATGTTTTTATTTTATTTTATTTTTAAATATAGGATAAAATCTTATCTATTCAAATAAAATTTAATAAAATACAAATCCAGTAGTTAAAGTGTAAAAGAGGATAATGTTTTTACTATATGACAAAGTAATTTTATCTTTTAAATAGAATTTGACAAACTAACTACTCAATAACTAAATATTTGTGTTAATTGTATAGATTTTATAGAAAGGTCTCAAAGCTATTTATTTTTGCTATTCTACATTTGTTTATGTTAAAATTTGATTTAGTAAAATATAGTTGTTTTGGTATAATGTGGTAGTAAAGTTTCTTCTATTAGCAAGGAGTGTCTCGTTTGATAAAGAAGATCACGAAAACTCATATGATGAAAGAACTGCTTGAGTAATCAATTGTGTCTAGTACTATGTGGAACCTTCCAATAAGTTTTGTGTCTTGTGTTAAGCATTAAACACATGAGTTTGAAGTTAAAATCTAGAAATGATAATGGAGGTAATGTGTCATTAGATGATACTATTATAACTAGGATTGAAGCTATATTAAGTTATATATGCATGGAAATGAAAAGACGCTTGGTGAAGTTAGTCACTTGACGTTTTAGTATGTTGCAAATGTTTTCTTTTCTTTTATTCTTTATGAGTCTATGTTGCATATTTGAAATTACAAGTTATACATTAATTTTTTGTATATTTAATTTTGAAATAAACCTTTCGTAGGTATATGTAGTTGTTGCTTAGGTATTCGCTGGCTTTCTGAAATCCTTGAACCACTCTCTTCCGTTCCATCTTCAGAAGAGCAGTGTGTCTAAAGAGAGAGAAATTGAAATACACAGTAATAGGATAACAAAATAGATCACAACAATTAATTATTAGGCCGTTGGTCCTATAGATATCCTTAATTTCTTGCATTTAGAGTTCATAGAACATACATATATCCTTAATTATTAAATTATCTTTATTTTAAGTGAAAATAATAAATAAATTGAATAGAAGAAAATTATTATAAAATGCTCCAATATATAAAAGTTTTTGATACAGAAGATGAGAGAGAATCAAACGATGACTCTGGTAGAAGTTTTGAAATCTGATTTGGTGGTTCCTTCAAGAGAGTAACCGTTGAAGATGATCGTGATAAGAGGCATGATTGATGGCGGCGAAATCGTATTCCATTCGGCTGCTGCCGGCTCTTTTTAATTTTGTATATTACAATCTTTTCACAAACTGCTAAGTGCTTCTGTCTAGATTAATTCAAAAACTTCTCTCACTAAAACTACAATTTTTGACTGTTAATTAACAAATTTTTTGTGTGCATAATTTAGTTCGAAGGAGAAAAGGGGAGAAGAAAATTTCGACTGAGTAAAGAGTAGAGAAAAATAAAAAGCACCTTATTTGATTTAGTTCAAGAAAGGGTGAGAGAAAAATCACTTTCCTTAATTAGTTCGTTTAGGAGAAGATGATAAAACAACGAGAATCTGCAGTTATTCAAATTATAAACTATTTCTCCCCTAGTAAGTGATTTTAACCTTATTTTTTTTTCATGCATATATTCTATAAAAGGGGATATTAAGGAACTTTACTTTTTTTGTCAAAATTGAAAAGTGAGATTGTTAAGACAGTTTAACTCTCATGGCATGCCGAACTTCTAGTTATACCTTTTTTTACTGATTTAGGCTCCAGTCATTTTCTAACACTGTGCATGAAATTGACTCTCTAAAATCAACGTATATATGGCCTTCCAATGTGTTACTCAGACAAATTATTTCAACGAATTTGCCCACAAAATTGGATAATACCTACCTTTTTTCTTCTCTCTCTTCTCTATCATATATATTTTGTCACTTGTGTTGGAACCCTAAAACTTTGGATCTGAACTTTGAACTCTTCTTTTTCTCTTTGATATGGGTTGTGAAACTAAGTTATTGTTAGTGGCTCTTTTTCTCTTCAGTGCAACGTACATGCAACATTGCGTTGCTGGGAAGCATCCCCAAGTACCTGGGCTTTTCATCTTTGGAGACTCTTTATCAGATTGTGGAAACAACAACAATCTAAGTACTGATGCCAAAGTTAATCACTTGCCTTATGGGATTGATTTCCCACTTGGCCCTACTGGAAGATTTACCAACGGCCGTACTAGCGTTGACATACTCAGTAATAATTCAATTCTCCACATATTTCTTCTTTCCAAAAAATTATTAGGTAGTTTTGTATCTTCACTTGGTGGAAGCAGGTGGTAGAGTTCTTGTTAACAGGCAAGAATCCACACCATTAATGTTAGTAGGGATTCTTTCTATAAGAAAAGAAAAGTTAAAATTAACTTCTTTATAATTTTAACTTTTTTTCTTTGGAAAGAGCTTGTGAAAAAGACTGTTCAATCATAATGTAGATATTTTGGAGGAGGTTAAAGATTATTGGTGTCAGATAAGGATACTCCTTTGCAACCATATGTTCCAAGAAAAATAACAATTGGGCATGCAAGGTGATTTTTGCTTGTGACTGTGGTCTTTCAACTTGCATTTGTGTTATTTGTTTCTGTTTTTAAACCTATGGTGATAACAGATGTTTTTGTTTGTACCTGTTATAATATTTCTTGGTTGAAGAAAAAAGAAAACACAGACATAACTTTGTCTGAAAGTGGACATCTGCTAAGTCTGATAACTTGAAAGGAAAGAATTCAATAGATTAATGTGACATGTTTTCGTGTTATTTTCATTTTCATTTTTCTTCAATCTAAAACTTTGTAACTGCAGCTGAGCTTTTGGGATTTGATGAATATATTCCCCCCTATGCAAATACGAGTGGTTCAGACATACTCAAAGGCGTGAATTATGCATCAGGTTCATCTGGGATTCTCGACGAGACCGGGATGCATTTGGTATAAGTCAAACTCTTTTACTTTCTCTAATCATATGTTGTATCATCTTTACCTTGAATTTGGTATTTAGGTAATTGTCTTTGTTTTGTGGTTTCTGTGATGTGTCATTTTTTCTTGCATATAGATCAAATCACAGCACATGTTTATTTACTTAGATTCAGTTTCTCTAATTCTCTAAATTGAAAGCCCACATTAGAGGAAAACCAGTAATTTCATTATTTTATATGATTAGGTCAGCTATTGATATTAGGCCTAAGCAATTCCTTTCATACTCTCTAAATAACATGTTATGAATTTTCTCTAACTAGTGTCTTATTAAATAATTATTGATATATTTTATAATATTACATCTTAGTCTCTTAATTGTTTTTATTCATTTAATTTTTTTAAATTAATTTATTTGAAGCTTCAAAAGTTCTCACAACCTTCCCTTCAATCCTCTTCTCCTCATTAATGACTGTAGTTCTCCACCTCGCGGTTATGTAGATTTTTGGTTAACTCTATCATAATTGTTAGTTCCATGGTATACTTATCCAAACCAATACACTCATTTATGTCTTTTCTTCTTCATTTGATTTACGGTTTTTACTTGTATTGAGAAAAAAAACAAATTCCATAAGAATTCATCTTCTCTTTTATAAATCAGTACATCTTTATGACAATAAATAAATAAGAATTATATATTACTTTTAATTTAAAAGTCTAGATTTAAAGATAATAATTTTTTACATATTCATTTCTTTCTCTCACTTTTTACATAAATTCATTCATATTCGTCTTCTTAATTCAAACTTATTTTTTATCTATATTTATTTTCTTCATTCATATACATTTTCTTCATCAGCACTAATGTATTTCATTCATATTCATTTCTTTCCTCCACTATAATTTTTTTTCTATTATTTCATTTATATTTTATTTTTATAAAGATGAAGACATTTTATAAATATTTCCTTTAAAATTATTGTCATTAGCATCCATCAAACTGAGATCGAGTTGACCGATCCTAAATTACTTTAATTAAAAATTAATTTAAAAGTTAGTGATAAGTTAGACTTAGTTTTAGAGTTCAAAAGTTGTTACTGACAAATTAAGGCAAATGATGTTAAGAGTTGAACATACATTTAACGCTATCCAATAATAGTGGCTAATTGGCGTCAACTTTATTTATTAGCATTAGTTTCTTACCAATACTAAGTGTGTATACAGTAAATAAGTTATTTAAAGAATAAAAAGTGATGAGTGTATTATAAATATGGATGAGTATGAAGTTTTGCTTGTCTTGGAAGAGTGAAAACCTAGTTTTAGTTAATTTGGTAGTATTGCAGGGTGAGCATGTTGGTTTGGGAAAGCAGTTGCTAAACCACAAAGTCATAGTTTCCCTGATCAATGGGAAACTCCGGAGTGCTAAGAAAGCGAGAAGACACCTAAACAAGTGCTTATATTATGTTAATATAGGCAGCAACGATTACATAAACAACTACTTCAAGCCAGAGCATTACCAATCAAGTCACATGTTTTCTCCTGACCAGTTTGCCGAGGCCCTTATCCTAGAATATTCAAGGAATTTAAAGGTACATGGATATTTACCTCAAATTCTACAAATCTAGCTCCTTAATATAAGATTTATAATATGCTTCTGTTGTTTATTTCTATGTGCAGGAGTTGCATGCTCTTGGAGCAAGGAAGATTGCTTTGATTGCTGTAGGCCTCGTAGGCTGCGTTCCACAAGAAATTTCTATACATGGAAAACCTGGATCACTTTGTGTTGAAGAGGAAAATGATGCGGTGATCCCTTTAAATGAAAAGCTTAAAGCATTAGTTGATCGTTTCAATGAAGAACTCTCTGATGCTAAATTTATCTTTATTGGTGGGGGATCAGCCGACACGAGTAGAAAATTGGTACAAGGTAACAATTTTTTGTTCTTATAGCCAAAGTTTGATATACCTGCCAGCATATACATACATATATGGATTTTGTATAATTTACTGATATATTAAAACTATGCTGGCCCAAAGGATGCACGTCTACAATTTGTATTACACTATAACATAACGTTATGTTAATGCAATTGTGATGATTTCAGAAAAATTGAAAAGTAAATAGAGATATATTATATATGTAGGGGATGTTGATGCTATTGTATGCTGCAAAGTTGGATCGAATGGACAGTGTATCCCTAATGAGGAGCCATGCAAGAGCAGAGATACTCACCCATTTTTTGATGGGTTTCATCCTTCTGAGATGCTCAACGAAGCCATCGCAGCAGATGCTTATCATGTTTTAAGTACAAACATAGCACACCCAACTCTTGAGATATAAACAAGTTGGAACTTATATATTTCAATAAAATTTAGACTTGTTTTATTTTTAATTCTATCATTAATATACACACAGCGGTATTTAACTCATCTTCTCATTTTTTTCAAACTAGTATAATTTTTATCTGAAATTTTTGAAATAGTGTATTTATTTATTTATTTTCTCATATAGGTAAATAGTGCATAAGAGATACTATGATACTATTGTATGATTTAATTTAATATTAGATAAAATTGTGAAAAGAGAACACAATTTTAGTACCTTTGGCCATTTGGATATTAATGAGTTAATTAAAATCTGAGAATACTGCAGGATTTTATGGTGGTGATTAATATTTTTCACCTATTCTTTTTTTGTTTTATGTGTGGTGTGTTGCTAATTTACAATTAAAATAAATGGACAGTTACAAAGCTATTTTATTTATTAATAAATATGTAATGGTTGAAATTAATTCTGATTAAGTATTTGAAATAAATGTGAAGTTAAATTTTAAAATAAAAGGATTGATGAGAGTATTGTTTAAATTAAACTTAAAATATGATGTTAGTATGAGATTTATATATTAAATTAAATTAAGATTAATTTTGATATTGAAAAGAAAAATTAAATTAAATTAAAATTTAGTAACAAAATATATTTAGTAAAATTAATTGTAAGTTAGATATTTGAATTTAGTTACTAATATAGAAATAATTTAAAATAAAATTAAGATTTAGCAATAAATTTAGAATGAAAAATTTGAAAATAATATATAATTTTTTAAATAAATTTATTGTTAGTATTTAAATTAATTATATCTACTAGTAACTAAATATATTTCTATATTAGGAACTAAATTCATAGCAGGTGACTTTTTTTACTATTCTATTCAAATTAACTTTATATTTATTTCAATTATTTAATCAGAATTAATTTCAACAATTATATATTTATTTATTAATAAATAAAATGACTTTGTAAGAATGCATTTATTTTAGTTACACATTAAAAATACACCACACATAAGAAGAAGAGAAGAGAGATGAGTGGAGAATATTAATCACTACAAATGATGTAATATTATCACGATTTCAATTAACTCATTAATTGAAATTTTGACGATTTCATTTAATCTTAAATTAATTCGTGCAATAAAGTCACCATTTCTTCACAATAATATAATAATATATGTCTAGTATGCATAATTTACCCATATCCAGAAATAAATAAAAAAAATTTATTATTTCAAAAATTTCAGATAAAAATTTCAACAATTTAAGAAATTTAAGAAATTTGACTTTCTCTCTTATGTCATTCATAATAAAGTTACAACTTGGTATATTTAACCATTACTATTGTACACCAAGAAATTAATTCGTATAGCACCATCTGTCACATTTTTTTTTTAAGAGGAGAGTATTTAGTACATGTACAACATATATCACTTAATCCAAAATTCAAAAATTATGTTTTGAACTGTGCCATCCAATATGATAATAATTATATTTCGGAGATTGCATATTTCAGAATAAAAAATATTACATTTTGAATTATATAATTTAAAATAAAAATATATATTTCGAAATTCAAAATATAAATTCAGAATAAAAAAATATATTATAAAATATATAATTTGAAATATAATTTCTGAATTTTAAATCATACAATTTAAAAAGAGTATTTTTGATATTTTGAAATACATGGGAGTATAGGAAGAATTCACGGAGGTGCAAGAAGAAGGCGACATTTTGTAGTTGTATTGTGTGTTGATGGATTGGGCCTATGGAGGGTGGGGGATGACTGAGATAAGATGAGAGTTGGGTGGGTGTTTTTAGAAACTTGACTTGGTCGTGTACCGTTTTAGATGAGTTCGTGCATTATAGATTTGTTGCGAGATATTTTTCTTTACCTGATTATTCCAGCTTCAACTCTGGTAATATTGTGGCCGTTGATTGCACAATTCCTTTCAAGTTTCAAGCTTCCACGTCGAGTTGAGTATAATTGTTGTTGAAACAACGAATTTGTGTCATGAGATTGCAGTGTACAGTAAGAAGCACATGCACAGGTATAGTGTAGCTATAAATTAAGCACACTCAAGAACAATTTGCATGTAAAAGACCTCAAAGTCATAGTAAGTGAGATATGAAAAAGATATATAAGAATCTTAATGGAAAATCAAGAAAAGTTGAGAAAATATGGCATGGTGCAATCTCTGTATTCAGAGTATCAGTATACATACTAAACAGTGCATAGAAGCTTTCACATGGTTACAGGGTAGCTTATTAAAGTCTACAAAGTCACAACATAATACATAGGGGAATTCTTAAATGAATTCCACCTATTCAGTTCTGCATATTTCCTAGGCATTAGCATTCCTATATATCATACTGGATAAAAATATATAAAATCTTAGTCTTTATCCTTCGCAAGCTTAAACTCTTCAACTGCACAAGATAAAGGAACAATATTAGATTTAGGGTTTTTATTTGACAAGACTGTGTAAAGCTATCAGACTTATTATTTTGAGTATGTTTGGATAAATATTTTTTAAGAATTTTTTCATAAACTAAAATAAAATTATATAATTTATTTTATAAATTAATTTATGTATAAGTTAAATCAAGAACCATCAAACACAAGTTATATAATGAATCATGTTAAACCTATTCTAAGAAAGAAAGCTTACACAAATTGGAGGGAGATGTGGTCTTGTCCAGCATATTGGTTATTATTGGGTTGTAATCCAGTGACTTGGAAGAAGCCACGAGAATCAAACTGAGATTGCATTGATTCGTAGCTTGTGCTTCCAGACAACACGTTAACATTATGCTCACTCCTTTCCCTTTCTGCCATCTACCTCAAACCAAAAAATAATTATAAACTCAATGAACAATTCACAAGACTAAAGATTCAAGAACTCTGGTTTGTGATGAGCAGGTTAACTCTTAAAATGACTGATGGTGTTCCTTTTTATGCATTTCTAACATCATTAGTGTTTCTAATCTTATTGGAAAAAAAAAAAAAACTTTCTACTATAGTAACAATTGGTGCTTCTGCATGATAGACTACTCAACAAATATTGATTTTCAAAAGAGAGAAATTACGTTTTGTTCGATGTGTAGTGCTAATACTCATTGTGATGAGACTCCTAACACATTTTCTTTGAATGTTCTTTAGTCATTAAATTGTGGACATGATTTCAAATCCTTTCCAAATTTTTCTTTTAAATTACTCATATTTTAATTCTTTTAAATTACTGATATTTTAATTCTTTTTAGTATTGTAGGTAGCCTAGTTATAAATGACATAAGGATTGTTATGACATATATCATCTAGATGCTCTAGAAAATGATAAATCATGCTAGATTCTATGATGTTCAATTATATATATAAAAAAGATAATTGTTATAAGAAAGTATGAGTAATATTACTAATTTTGTTTTTTTAAGGTATTTTGATATTCAAACAAGAACTAGAAAAGATACTAGAGTCTACCCTTAATTGGTTTGATTCTAAATGTGACTTGAGTTAAAGTTAGAACAAATGGTATTGTCAGATATTACTTAGACATGCAAATGTGTGGTGGTAACTTCTAATTAGTGGTCATGGAGAGTACATTTGGGGTTTCTCTACCTATATTGGAATAAAAGACATCTTTACGTGAGAGTTTATAGTGCTCGTTTTCTCTATTGAGCATGTTATTAATTTTTAGAAGGCTATGGCTTAAATATGATTATGTGATGGTAATTTAGGCCTTTGAAAGTAATCTGTTTGTTCCTTGAAATTTGAGGGTTAGATGGTTAAGTACACTAAATTATGCAAAGTAATAAATTTTAAAGATTGATACATTTATAGAGAAGGAAATTAATTTGGATAAAGTTTAACAAATTTTGGGATTGTTAACACGCTGAATTTTTAATAGGTGCAGTCTTTCATAAGTTAAATTTGATTTATTTGCTTTCGTTTATTTCTATATGAATTTGGTTTCGTCTCTTTGTGTTTGAATTTTTTCTTTTCTTTTTATGGCATTTGTATAAAATGATATATGATTTATAACTATTGATGTCTCAGCTTAGATGAAATGTCAAGATTTCAGAATAATACATATATACTATGTGAGTTTTATTTAAAAAAACACAAAAAAGATTGAAAATTAATAGTAGAGTGACACTGACGAACCTTTGCTCTAAGAAGCTGGTTGTTATTGTGCAAGTCCGTCTCCTGTAACGTAAATTTTAGTTACCTTATATGCTTAGCAAGCCATTGTAGAAGAAATTTTGTGTGCATATCCCCTCCCAAAAACAATTATAGCCACGTATATATGAGTTTGAACAATTAAGTAATAGAAGAAATAAATATTATATAGTGTCAGCCAAACTTTCGTTATACAAATTGTCTAAACTCAATCCAAAACTTAAAAGAAAATCAGTTTCATAGAAATGATAGACATAAAATCAACAGTGGTCAAAGATTACAGCTGTACATATGAACTTCTAGTTCATATTATATAATATCATTATTTGTATATAAATATTAATATATTTTATGTAAATGGTCATATAAAATATTCTTATATGAATGTGCAAAGTTCACAACCTATTTTCAACAAAGGAGTAGTTTAGGAAACTCCAAAATTGACCAAATTAAAAGGAAAATGAACAACAAATGCAAACCATTTGAAAAGACCTAAAAATAGAGATATTTGTGAAACCTATCTGAGTCCACTGGGCTAAACCTATAAATTATAATAACACACTCAATTTTGATGTGGAGCCAATTAGAAACCAATTACAGACTAATATATTATTCACCTTTCAAAATTAATGACTACTACTCAGAGAAAAGATGTGTTGACAAATATATTTTTAATGATAGTATAATCATTATAAAAATAAATTTTATATTTATAAAAGGAAAAAAATAATAATTATCAGGTGGATAATTAATTATGTTCCTAATGCAGAAAAAGACAAATAAGGCAAAAAAAAAAAAATGACCTTAAAAATTTGAAGATGAGTACAAGGAAAAAATTTACCCTCTTCTGCATGTACTCAATTTCTGCAAATAGCAGCTCATTCTGAGGTACGGGTTTCGAAAGTAGCACAAAAAATAAAAGAAGAGAAAATTAGATCAACACACTAATAAGCTAAATATAGATCACACTTTATTCTTTAAAAGGATGTAGAAAGAAACTTCTTGTTACAAGAAATACCTTCTTAGAACGAATTCTACTAATTCCTTTTTCTAATTTAGTCTCTAGGTTTTTGAGATCCTTGGCATTCATATTGCCCAAAGCCTCACCCATCATTTGCCTGCAATTCAAAACATTATTACCATATCTGAATAACACTAATTATAAATAAAAATATTGATCAAAATACTTGAGATATATCTTCATAATTTTTTATAGTAGTGAAACTTTTCTTGTCGTAATCTAAATACATGAATGACTAATTCAACTTGCCTATTGTGATTCTGCAGATTGCTGATTTGAACTCGCAGTTTGGCAGCTTCTTGCTGGTAGAACTGAAATTATGAAATAATGGTTACAAAAGTTAGTTTACTCATTTCAATTTCATTCAAAATTCCTTTTCTGCAAGATATTTAATGTATCTATTCGTTATTAGGTTCATATAATACCTGAGCATTAGCCTCAGAAGCAGATCCACCACTAGATGAATCTGAACTTGCTTTCTTGTATCTCTCAATGGAAGCCTTGACACTATAATAACAATAAGATCACTTACAATTTATATTCATAATAACAGTATGAAAAAATGGCGTCTAAAGAACAAAGGACTTTTTCTAATCATTGTGAAAGAACTTCTTATTTTTATTTAATAATCTGCAAGATTATGACCACGTTATGAAAAAAAAAAAAAAAAAAAAATCTTATATACATTCATAAACTTTCCTGATACAAGATTATAATGTACAACCCCAAAGTCAAAGATTTGTGCATAAATAAAAGAACAGAAAAGGGAAAAACTAAAGTGTGTTCGATTAGTTTGAGATTAACCGTAGAGCTTGGCCATGGATGAATGTCAAATCACCCAACTGGTTCAGTACCCTGAACGCATCTTTTCGCAAAAGCAAAATCACGTTATCTATTACTCAGAAATCTCCATGTCTAAGTCTGATTGGATGTGATAAAAATAAAATCTTAAAATAACAAAATAAAAACTTGTGATAATAAGAAAATTAGGGATGAAAAAGAAGAGTAGAAAAAGAAAGTTTTCAGTGGACTGATACCTTAATATCCTCGAGCCATGATTGGGTGCTGTTGCCACGGTGGCACAGGTTCCCACAATATGATTGGTTCAACCACTTCTAGACCTAATTTTTCTCTGCCACTTAAAGGAAACCCATCTCACAGTGGATAATGCTCTCAGCCACACCTTATTGCACACCTTGATTCTAACTTCTAATTTTTTTTCCTTATGTTAGCATTAAGAATATTTTCCAATCATGGATAAGAATTCTTTGATGTACATAAAACAGTGAAGTACATTTGACTCACATTATAGTTAAAGAACACAGCTCTACCAATTGAACTAAACTTTAGTAATAACCATCTAACTTTTGGTGCAAGCTTTTTAAGTCATATGGTACAGCAGCATATTATGTTATAAAATATGAATTTTGTTTTCTCAGTGTTTCTGTGTGAAAGTGTGTGTCCATCACAGCCGTTCATTTCAGCTACTGCAATTATCAGGAAGCAGGAGCAGTAATTGTACGCTTCACATTGCATGGAAGAAGCCAAAATGCTCAGAACTCTCTCATTGGCTATCTCAAATTGTCGTACGTTGTCTCTGCCCCCATTTACCTCACTTGCACACTCTCTCTCATTTAGCCAAGAAAACCCTTCTCTTTCTTTTTCTTTCTCACTCTGCAACTTTCACAAATATGTAAGTGTAAGATCTTGAGAAAATGCAAAGGCTCCAACAGCTACCAGTGAAATTATGACCAGCCCGTTTGGACCCTCATTGTTTCATCACTCCATTTAATTGTCTTTTGCTGTTTCAAAGCTATGTAAAAGAATTTTTACTCTAGGATGATGAGAGAGTTTCCCAGTTGTAGAAGATCCAACTTTAGGGTTCAGATGCACGAGTTAAAGAGATACCAATTCCAACTTCCAAGTATGACTTAGTTAAAATCTTCTGCCAAAAGTCAAGAACTGAAAAATCCCGTGTGACGTGTCTAAAGATTCTTTCTACAAAGACAAACAAATCCTTGTCTAGCCCCTCCTTATTCCTAAAAAGCCCTAACCATAGTTACCAAAACTTCATTTCCTAAAACAAATCAGCGAGAAATAAATGCTGTGCGATTAACTTCGACTATTTTCAAGTTTTTGTCACGCTGAGATGAGAAAACAGTTTCTTTGTTTCTTTTTTCCTTCCCCCTATGCTTAGTTATGCTAAGCTATGTTTCAGTCACCAGTAAAACCCTAATTTCTAGGGTTACTTTTAACCCAGACTGGGATCTTGCAAGTGGGTATCAAATGCCAATGTTTCAGAGAAGATTTTGTTGTAATGGGTTAAAAAAATTAGCCATTTTAATTTACTTTCACTCGTTTATTTATTTCAGTTTAAGACTTTGGCTCGTTGACAATTAATTTGTTGAGACTGTAGTGTGAGATTTTGTTTTTGTTTAACTAACTGGATTGCTATTAAGGGAGTGTGAAGATGCTTGGACATAGGCTAATGGAAACATGACAGCTTTAGCTGTTAGATGGGTAAAGAAAGAGAGAGAGAGAGAGAGAAAGAGGCAGTGGAAGTGATAGAAGGAGAAAAAGGAAGCAAAAAGTTGAAGAGGGAGTAGTTTTAGGGATTGGCTGATATCACAGACCTTCATAGCATCCCCAAATCCTTTCCTCTCGCAACAAGTTAACAACCATAGTGCTTCTATACCAATCTATTACACCAGATCTGTGTGCCCACCAAATCAAGAACTAGGAATATAATTGTCATAACAGAAAAAAAAAAAAAAAAAAAATAGAGAAGGAGAATGAATGAGCTTAAAAGCTCATAGAAGGAAAAAGGCCAAAAAAACAAGGACAAGCGAACCTTGGTTACAGATCAGAAAGACCAAGAAAAAAAGAAGAAAAATTAATTGTACCCTAGCTTCTTCATCACAAAAATGATTCGGTTGGTGCATATATATGCTTCAAAAGATTGTTAAGCAAGAGCAAAATTACAAATTTAAAATTCCCAAAAGAAGAGGAAAAATTTGGGAAGAACAAATAAAGCTTGAAATAGGCCAAAGTAGAATTAACGAAGAGATGGAAAAAAAGCAGAACCTGTTATTAGCATATTCATATAGTCGGCCACGGTTTGAAAAGACTATTAGAGCAACCTCTGCATCACAAAGTACAGATAACTCATATGCCTTCTTGAGCAAGCCATTTCTGCGCTTGCAGAAGGTAACTTGTCGACTGGTGGTGTTCTCAATCCTCTTGATCTCAATCTTTCCCCTTCCCGTCTTTCTCTCGGGAGAAACTGATGACATGGATTGGTTTGGAAAAGCCATGGCTGGAAGCTGAATCAAGTAAAACACATCATCATCTTATTGATTGTCCTCATGAAAAAGATAACACTTCAGAAAATACTAAGTAAAAACTTTGATCTTTCAGCTATTTCTGTGTGGCTAGGAAGAATCTAAAATGTCAAGAACAAGAAATAGAAGCACCCTAAAGGCCTCAACCCAACTTTTAAATCATTAGCTACATGTATGTACATATTTAGCTTCAAACTTTCGTTTACTTGTAATAATAGTTCACAATCTAGCTATAGTTGTGTTACCAAATCTTGGTATCAAGGGAAAATATGTTTGATTGATCCAAAAAGTGGTGAACCATTGAGAAGGGATTTTAGATGATTTTTGAGTATTTTGTTCACTAACCTGGTGAGGAAACAAAATGGAGAAGTTACATTCAGGACAGGAGAGCAGGTTCAAGACCTTAGCAGAATAGTGGTATATATATATATATATGTGTGTGTTTTTTTCACTTTGCAGATTAAGCAGATATCAGAAAAAGGGGTATTTATAAAGTGAAAAGCAATGTTTAATAATATAATGGTTTATTCATATGAAACAAAGTGTTTATACACTCACACTCTCGTCTGCATCTGTATATATGTTCTATTCACTTTTCTTTTTCTAATTCATTGAATGAGTTGAGGTGAATCAAATTAACTTAACTTTCTTAACAATATTTTCACTTTTAAAAAACTGATTCACGATAGGGAAGTAGGGCATGAGAGAGAGGTGTGGTGGAAACGATTATTAATGGGGTGAAAGGGACGTGGAGCGAAGTTGCAAACATAGCCTTACAGATATTTCGTGCTACGATTCAGTCAGTGGAAACTCTTTTAATTTCTCCGTCTACATATTTGTGTGAGGTTTTAAATTGTTGTGATTTTTATAGCAAAAAATGTGAACAAAAATGACTCAAAACTCTTCATGTTGCAATTGTAATTGTTGCAAAACTTCTTGAATCTTAACCTGGTCTATCAGAAACAGAAACAGATACGCAGTTTTCATTTGGCAAAAGAATCAGTGCCTTTTAGAACTTTGTTGCGTATTTTTATTTTACTTTAATTACAAAAAATCGTTTTATTTTATATCTTATTTTTAAAAATTCATATGATAAACTTTTAAAAATATGGTGCATTCATAATTACAAAATAAAATAAAAACTAAATACGAGTGTTCCTATTCTAAGTAAAAATTTCCTTGAACTTGGTCATATTTAATGCATGATGGTGGTAATTTCCATTTAGGGCATGCTACAGCTACATAGAAGTGCGTCAAAGAATTCTCATTCTCGGGAGTATTGTTGTATTAACTTTTGTAACAAACTGACAATAGAACAAAGTTTTATTCGTTTTAGTCCCTTTTGAAGGTTTTGTATGTCTTTAATGAATGCCATTAAACCTCTCCATAATTAATATGTTGGTTTAATGTTGGGATTGTATTAGTTATAATTGGGGACATTTTTTGTCACTGTCACGTTGGTATTGTACCTCAATGCATTGTGGTGACCCAATTGAAAGGCATGTGACAACTAATCTCCTCTATCCTCCTTCTACATCTAGTGTGCTTCTTTCTTTGTGGCATGCAATGTAGGCCACCCTTCTTTATTATATTTTATTTTTCCCTTCTTAACATGCTTAATTTCATTATAATGAACCAAAGTTGTTATCCATGTTTTAAAATTAAGTTAAAAGGTGTTTAAGCATTATCCACTATTCAAACTATCCTAATATATAATAATAATAACTTCATTCAACATTATTTTTATTTTTAAAAATATTTACTTTTTACAGAAAAAATTCAAAAAACCATTTTAGCCAGAAACTATCTTTAAATACTATTTTTTTAAAAAAATACATTGCTAATTAATAAAAAATCATTTTTAATAAGACTGTTGGGAATTTTTTATAATTATTGTACAAATAATAAATTTCAAGTATATGATAACAATATACAAAATATTTACACTGCCAATGTATTTACTATATATGCTTGCTCAAATTCTGGTTTTCTATTTTAAAATACCTTGATAAGTTTATACAGACTGACAATTATCATGCATATTTAAAATTTTAAATAATTTGAAAAAATCTTAGGAAATCATCAAATTTTTTCTTCTTAATTGAGCAACAACATAGCTTGTTGTTAAATACTAAATTGTACTTTCCAAACAATGTTATGGTTTAATCAGAAGAAGAACAAGAAGAAGAATCCATCTTGTAGTAATTAGTTTTATTGAATGGAAGAATAAAGAGAAATGGAGTAATTTCTAACAATAGTTGATTTGATCATAGGTTCTTGAGTGAATTCCTCTTTTGTGCATGGTTTCAGAATAGGTTATCTGAAGCTGAGTTTAGCATCCATGCCCCAACTACGCATGCAATGCAACTGAACTCTCACATATTTGAGTTGATTGGACATGGCAAGTGAAATTGTCTAGTGGGTACAGATCGGTCTATTCATGGATTCTGCCTCATCACTCATTCTGCCACACAACACCTATCCACCCCCTATTGCCAACACATGTTAGACATATATATAGCATTCATTATAGTAACCACATGTTATATCTTAGACCTACACAAACCACCTTCATAACCTCAAATTAATTAAGTAGTACTAGACTTTGTTATAGTACCACTAATCAAATCATCATTGTTCTTTATCTTAGTAATTGCTACTTCTATCATCTTCTAACTAAAACTGGAAGCGTTGAAACCATATCAAATGCTGTTTTTAATTGGAAAACGGTACTGATATAGCATCTGAGTTGGTATCTATTTAGTTATTTGTTTCCTTCCCCTCTTTTTTCCCTTTGCTAACTTTGTTGTTTTAGGTCTACCTTACATCAATATAGAATTTTGACTTTTTAATTTTAAGAGTTTAAATTTGGATAAATAATGTGGTTTAGGGTTACTTTTTTGTCGTTTGAAGAACATAAATGAGGTTGGTTTAATGTTTGTTTAACTTTGAGCTATTGCAGTAGTCACTCTAACTTTCATTCATTATTATACGGACATGTCTCAATAGTCAAAGGGATTGAAAATTGTCATTTTTTTTTTCTTATTTTTAAGTGTGTTTGAATTTAAAGATGGATTTGAGAAAATGAAAAAAAATATGGATAAAGTGAAAGTGAGTAGAAAGTTAAATTGTTTAAATTAAAAAAAATATAAATAATGTAATAGTTGATAATCTATTTTTTTATTTGATAAAGTTGTAAGATTTTAATCGACCATTATACATTCCAAAATTAAAGTTGTAGTATCTTCAAAGAGAATACAAAATATATGAAATGCCAGGTTTTGAATATACAGAACAATAATTTTTTGGCGTTACGAATTTGGTATGGAGAAGATATTCTTGCTCTTAATAAAGTCATGGAGAAATTTCTTCGAACGATGTGAATGGAATTTGATTATACGGTGACTACAATAATTGAGTCTTATGACAAAAAACCTTACTTGTACAGAGTTGCAACAAAGCATTGAAAAACGCGTAAAATCCTATAAATGACAAAAAGTTATGAAGAAAGATTAAATAATCAGGTCAATCTCAACATTGTTGCAAGAGCAGTCAAATGCAGGAGGAAGAAGTTATGATAATTTTAATAACCAAGTGAAGAAAATTTTAGAGGAAGAGGATGGGAAATTTCAACCAAGGAAAACATAACAATGCTAGATCATTCAATCAAGAATGTGACGGAAATAATTATGGAGTTGTCTTTCAAAGAGGATATGGTAATACATATCAAGATCAAACAAATTTTAATTGGTTTTACTATTGAAAAATCTTTTCGAAATTGGGTTAAATTTTAATTGGTTTCACTATTGAAAATTGTCAACCTTCTATAATTTATCTACTTCCGCTTGAAGAGTGTTTTTGCTTATAGGTTCTATGGGAAGAAGACCAAAACACCTATTCCTTATTCCATCACAACCATCTAAGTTCATGGAGATTTCTTCAAATGATGGGTAAATCCTATTTTATTCTGATCAAACAAAGGGGAACTATATGCAGATATTAGAGACCAACAACAATCTAAGGCCATAAATATGTTTATTTTAAATCTCTTTGTTATGATGCTTTGATACATGGATGTGCATTTTATATTTGTTCTCTTGTAAACATTCATATCTCTTCTATAAGAATATGATATATTTAAGTTGATAACTAATAATTATTTTACAAAATTGTTATTCCAATCTCAACACATAAAATTTGAAGTTTTTGATTAGTGTAAATAAATATTAATTAATCATCTTAAATAGAAATGAAATATATTACATGCCTTCCATGTATAGTATGTTATTGCATCTTATGTTAGTCTTTTCTCTCTAAGGAACAAACTTTGAGTTGTGAGCAAAGCGAAAAATAATTATGTAAAAAGAATACTCATGATGTAAAGTTTGGAGAAGCTAGTCAAATAAAAGTAGCTTGGAGAAACTAGTCAAATAAAAGAAGATAGTCTCGATATATTAATAAAATGAACATTTGTGTTATAAGGTTTAAAGGGACTTATCGGAAAACATTCTTATTATAAGTCAATAATTCTTTGAATTATACTCATTTTAATAAAACTTAATTAATTGATTAAGAGTTCCACTTCTTTTTTTTTTAACGAGTTGGTATAAAAATGCTTATACACCTTTTATGATTTTTTTCGCAACCTTAAGATTGTATTTTTGAGGTGTAAACTTTTGTTCTACAAAACATTATCTATTGTTTCCTTATTATTTTCCCTTTTTAAGTCAGATATAAGATTTGATTTATCTTTCAAAATATAAAAAATAAAGGATATATTCACAAAGTCTTCAAGTTTTAAAATATTCTTTAAAACATAATTCAAGTTCCTTTATTATATTTTCTTTTATTTTATAGTTGAGTCAAAGAGATTCATGAGGAACCTATTTTTGTCATCTGAAAAATGAGAACTCATAAATATATCAAAGCCACTCTAACCAAAAATATTTTTTACACTACCAACGCTAATGTTAAGCTAGATGGATATATATAATGACTACCTAAAGATATATATAGAATCAAGAAAAAAAAAATACATCAAAATATGTATTTAATCCACTTATTGGAATAATATGGTCATCTTCAAAATAAACAACCAATAATTATACTTTCAAAATGTAAAATGTAAAAGATTGTTAATTGAGAAAAAAAAAGAAAATTTATTTATTGTAATATTAAACAACAGGTAACAAATATTTCTATAAAAACTTTGAAGGTCAAATTATTTTACAAATAAAATCAAGATATGTGTTTCCACGTGGAAGATCATACAACGGCTTAAATAAATTTAAGTATGTTCTCATTCAAAATTTGTATTATTAACTATCTAAAATTTTTACATATATCCATTTTGTAGTATCAAGCATAATACTATGAACTTGACTAATTAAAGAAATTAGATTTTTAGATCTTTCTTTTCTAATTATACAAAACCAAACAATCACATCATCTAAATTGACAAACATAAATACTAAACTTAAAAAATATAAAGATTTTAAACACTTATTGAGATACCATTTCTTTAATAAAAAGTCAATTGAAAATATAATAATGCTGTAAAATAACAATCATATTACTTCAATTAGGATCATAATCTAATGACATATATTCAATTGAAAATATATAAGTCTTGAATAGTCAATAAAAATACACTCTTAATGAAAACTTATTGAAAAATTTATGAAAAAATTAAAATTTTAAAATTTAAGTAAGCTTGCAACCATGATCATAATTTTCATTCATTATGGCATGGCTACATGGAGACGTCATTTTTGTTACTTTGCCTTAATGATTAAATTTTTATTATTTTATTGCTTAAACCTGCCTTTTAAAGAAATGTAATATATTCAATTCATCAACCAATTAGTGAGTAGATTAAAACATTTGAGTTGTCTTCCTCTTCTCTTCCTCCTGCTGCGTGCGCATGTGGTTTGTTTACATTTTTGCGTATGACAAAATTATTGATTTTATTAATCATCACAATAGTGGCAGTTCAAGTAACGTGCCATACTGCCACACCCACATGACTGACGAATTGAGTTTTGAAGACTTTGCTCATATTTAAATTAATTGGGCATAAGAGAATTATTTTTATCATAAATAAAAAAAATTCTATAATTTTTTTATAAGTCAAATCAGTTTATACTTTCTAGAAGATCAATTCTATTCAGAACCTGAAACATGCATAAACAAAAGGGAAACATGAATGGGATATTTTGAAAACAGCTTTACTCTGTTTTGTGCTTTGACTCGTCCATAAGAACAACTCTGAAGATAACTTATTCATGACAAACTGGGTGTAATGGTTAGATAAGACTGTGTTAGGCATTAACTGATTAATTAGTGTTCTAAAATCAAGCCATGAATCATAAACCAGATTGAACCACATACTGAGCTTTACCCTCATCAAACATCACTGCAATCGACTTCCTCTTCATCTAATCCATACTGAAACCCTTGAAAGAGAATTTTAGTACAATACAGGTTTAATAGTTTTTCCTTCAGACAAAAATATCTCACGGAAACATTTTTTGTCTCATACTAGTCCTGTCCTTGGGGTATTTTGAGGAGAGTACCTAAAGAGACCTAGTGTTACTTGTATTAAGGCTCTAGGCATATACAAACTAGAACTAGTAGCGTACGTACTTTAACTTGGGTCTCAATAGTTTGAGAATGAGAACAACCAAATACGAAATGAGATGTATATATATGAGGAGACTTACATGAATGTGCCCAATAAGAAGACTGGGTTGCAAATAGAACATTAAAGATGGTGTTCCAAACATTTTTCTTGTTACAACAAAATGTAATAGTTATGCAGATTAATGGCTTCACAATCATGGGCCACAAAAAATAGACAGCAACCACATTTATAGTTGTTAATATAAAAACTTTTACATTGGTGCATACGAGGAATATTTGAAGTATCAGTGGCTTTGTGATTATTATGTATGGAATATGGAAATTGCAAAGCATATATAGCATAAGAAGGAGAGAATAAAAGGGAAATGAAGAAAGAAGTAGTACTGGCATTGAAGTTGAGAAGCTAATTTGGAGAGAGAGTGCATTCAGCAATTTTCTCCCAAGATTTGAGCGTTTTGTCTTCAGTGTCGGTTTTGTACAGGGCAATACGAGTTACCTGAAAGGTCAACCCAGAGAGCGTGTGATCGATGGCATTAACCCTCTCTTGAGCTTTTTGCTTCTCCTCATCGCTCAAATCTCCGTAGAGAAGACTCAAGTGCGGCATGTAAGCTGCAGAAACAGGAATCGAATCATCAAAAGTTCCAAACTAAGGAGTTTTTTTTTTTTTTTTTTTGTTTCCCTAATAGGAGAGTGAAAGGAAGAGTTACGAGTGGAGGTGGCGTATCCGAAGTGCGTGCAGCAGTGGGCGCTGGTTTCGAGGAGGTGAGGGTCGGGGCGGAGGAGGAGATAGACGCACTGGTAGAAGAAGGTGCCGGCGGCGACGCGGTCCACGGTGACGTTGAAGGGCTTGAGGGCTTGGGAGGCTGATCGGAGCTTGGCGAGGGCGTCGTCGGCGGTGAGTTTGATGGCTCCGACGAGCGTGATGTGGGGTTCAAAGTGGGGCCCGCTGAAGTCGGATCGGAGGGCGGTCATGAGGTTGGCGCATCTGGCGGCCACGTCTTCCGGTGGAATCGCCCACACCGAATACACGGCCTCGCTTGCCATAATCGAAATTGAATTGAATGAAAGTGGATTCAGATTTAGGGTTGGTTGATTTAGATTTAGATTTATGATAAGGTAGGAGAAGACTGAGAGGGAGAGCAATATGAGGATTAAACTAGGTAGAGTGATAATACGAAGAACCATATACTAAAATGGGAACCCTACTCGATATGGGGATTAAACTAGGTGTTTAGTAATTGGTATTATACCACCACTAAGCTAAAGGAAGTCATTTACTCCATTGCGTAGGAGAATCCGGACACGTGCACCTTAAATAAGTTTCCAAGTATATGTTGACAACTTCAAATTGCCTACTAGTTTATGGATGGTAACTTGAAAATAGTTGGACTTCAACTCCTTGATAAGTTATAAATTCTTGCAAAAACTATTGTATTGTGGTCACTAGTGATAGTATTAGGAAACCCATTCAATTTGAAAGACATGGTCCATAAAGGATTGTGCCACATCCTTAGTTGTATATGGGTGGGATAAGGCCATAAAATGAGCAACCTTACTCAACATATCTACAACTACAAAAATAACATGATTTCCTCAAGAATTAGGTAATCTCTCACTGAAATCCGTTGTAATATGTTGTCATATTTGATCCAGAATAGGAAGAGGTTGCAGCAACCCTGGAGATGGTGAAGTATCATATTTGTTCTGTTGGTGCACAATACATTATAGAATAAATTGTTTACTATCCTTGTTCATACCTTCCCAATAGACCACAACTTTGACCCTACGTGTAAAGACATTAATACCCGAATGTCCTCCTATAGGAGAAAAGCGTAACCAATCAAGGATTTCTTGATGCTAATATAAAACTATTGAGAATTAGGATCGTTTTGTAACTCCATGATTAACATATGAATATTCACATCCGCAACACATGACTGTTGAATCCTCTATATTAATTGTAATTGCATCTGATGCATATAAATAGCCTTGCATTCAACAGGCTCAATTCTTGACAAAGAATCCACAACCATTTTTTCTTGCCATTGCTTGTATTCAATGGAGAAATCAAACTCCTTTAACTTGAGCAGCTACTTTTGTTGAAACCTATTCGACCAAATACTTAAAGTTATAATGATCAGTTTTTGCCATGGGCAGGCAATGAGTGATGTCTCCATCTTTGAATTGCAAAAAGTAGAGCCAGAAGTTCCTTCTCGTAAGTAGATAAAGATTGTTGCTGTAGGTTTAACGTTCTACTGATAAAAGCAATTGGATGCATTAAAACAACCCCAATACCAAAACTCGAAGCATCTACTTCAACTATGAACACCTTGGAAAAGTTTGGCAATGCCAGAACTGGAGTCTGACTCAAAACTGCCTTCAAATGTTGAAAGGACTCGGTTGTTGGAGTAGTCAATAAAAAATTATCCTTCTTCAAAAGATTAGTTAGAGGTTTAGCAATCCAACTAAAACCCTTCACAAACCGACGATAATATCCTGCCAATCCTAAAAGTCCTCGCTCTGTTTAATGGTTTTATGTAATGACCAATTCCTCATAGCTTTAATGTTGCGTGGATTTGTAAAAACACCCTTCTTATAGATGAAATGTCCCAAATATTCAACTCTATCCACAACAAAGAAACACTTAGATTTCTTAGCAAATAAAGAATTACATTTGAATGTGTGGAATACTTGTCTGAGATGAATTGCATGATCTTCTATGTTCATACTATAAATGAGAATGTCATCAAAGAATACTAAAAAGAATTTCCTTAGAAAGGGCTGGAAACTGAATTCATCAATCCTTGGAATTTGGCTGGTGCATTGTGAGACCAAATGGTATCACCATATATTCATAGTGACTCCATGAGTTTTATGTATATCATCAGGATTCATGTGCATTTGATTGTAGCCAGCTCTTAAATCTATTTTCGAAAAGATTGGGGAACCTTGCGACCCATCTGAAACATCATCCATAAGAGGGACATGAAACTTGTTTATAATAGTATTCTTGTTAAGGTCCCTATAATCCACACACAATGTCCACATTCCGTCTTTGTTTCCCACCAACACAACCGGGCTAGCATAAGGGTTGTTCTGAATGAGTCTAGTTTTAAGATAATCCTGACCCAACTTATCAATAATGTCCTTCCTGATTTAGCATATCTGTATGATCGTTTATTCACCAGATTTGCATCTTGAAACAGAGGAATTCTAGATCATGATCAAGTCGGAATGGTAGTAATTGATTAGGCTCCTTAAATATATCAATAAATTCATCTAACACTTTTTGTATCATCTATGGTACTGTTGGTTGAGCCGCCTGGACAGTGAGATAGTGCAGTAACCCTTCTTTGTTGTCACGCAACTGCAACATAGAAAAATGTACACCTTCCAAAACTTTAAGCAAGTGTTTTTTCTTGGTTGTTTTAATACTTTGTGTGGAAGCCCCTCTTAAAAGTTCCAAGTTATATCACCCAATGGGACTAACCATTCCATGCCTAAAACTATATCACAACAATCCAACAAATTAAAAACACATCAAAAGTAAATGTTGTTTGTTGTATCTACCAAGAGAAATTCCTAACCATAGAGCAGATTGAAATCTTAGTACCATCTGCCACTGTAACCGACAACAACTCTCATTCCTCAATTCCTGAATAGAATTTCATATATTTTCAATCCAAAATTATAATATTTTTAATTTATGGATCTCCGATGCAAAGCACTAATGAAAGATAATTGAAATAGTTGGATAACGTCTTCCGATAGCAGAAAAGCTTTGAAACCCGCACTAACAAGGGCCTAAAAGTAGAGGCTAATGAAATGTTTCTTTCTTGTCACTAAGCTTTTCATACTTTCGATATGAAAAAGACATACAATATTATTCTTACAAAGACCAAGTAATCTCCATAGGATTGGAATGTCTTCTTGTGGACTGCTACATATCTTTAGTTGAGATGTGACGTGGGTGCTTTCTTCGGGAGTGGTTCATATTTTCATATTATAAAAGAAAACACACTCACTTCACAACTTCAAATATATTTAAGTTTTTGTGTCGAAGGTTAACGCTGTCAGGATTATTCTGTCTTACTTCACTAACTATATTAATTGTATATCTAAGACTTACAAAAAGTTTGTATTACCTTCAATCATCATCTCTTAACTTCAAATATTAAATCACAAATACAACACCACTTTTATACCAAAATGAAATAGAAATATTAAATCCTACACTGGTATTTTATCATTTTATTTCCTTTAAAAACAAAAAACTATTGACCCAACAAATTAACTCATCTCAATAAAGCCTTGACATTATTTCAAAGGTTAAACCAGACTCGTCATTCCCTAAGCACTGGTTAAAAATGCTAGCCTGACAGGCAAAATAACCATTATGAAAATGAAGGAAGATCAAAAAAAAAAAAAAAAAAAAAAAAAAAAAAAAAAAAAAAAAAAAAAAAAAAAAAAAAAAAAAAATATTAAAGAAGTGAAAATAGAACTAAAAAAATGTCCAAAGGCATGAGGTAAAGTAAAAGTTTCATATAGATTTCTTGGAAACTATAGCTCTGACTAAAGCTGTTACAAGGAAAAGAAATGTGAAGTCCTATATTTTCTAGCATTCATTTGACAAACAATGAAAAATACAATGCAGTAAATTTTCAGTCCTTAAAGATGAATTATGATAAAAGCCTTTATCTCATCGTAGTATTCACTCCTCTGAATTGCCACCGGTAACTACAGGGTGTTGAGGCCTGTACTTGTACCTCTTTGAAACCAACAAATAGACAGAGAAGTTGGTCAAGCTCAATATGGAAAGGAACAAATAGAACAGGTTAAGATGGTTTCTGTTAATGTTGTTCCCTGCTAACCAACCTCCACTTGTAGTAATATTCTTGGTGGCAGTGTTCACGGTTTTCACCAATATGGAACTTAGAAAATAGCCAATGGCCATAGAGCACCAGAGGAAGCAGGTTGATGTGGATTTAAGCCCTTTTGGTGCTTCTGAATAGAAAAACTCAAGTAGCCCCACGTAGGTAAACATGTCAGCTATGCCAAATATAAAATACTGAAAAGAAAGCCAGAATATACTCAGTGGCAATGGCTGCTTTACTGGCAATGCATCAAGCATGTTGTTGTCTCTTGCAACTCCTTTTCTTTTCACCTCTATGATTGCTGCAATTGCCATGGAGATGGAGGAAAGTGTTAGGCCAACTCCTATGCGCTGCAAGTGTGTAATGCCGGTGGGAATACCAGTGCATTTACGTAGAAAAGGCACACAAATGCGATCATAAAAAGGGACTATAATGATTAAGAAGGCAACTGGGATGATTGGTAGGGATGCAGGTGGGATGTTAAAATGCTTGGTGATCCTTGTGTCCATGGTGGAGCCTTGTTGGACAGAGAAGGTTTGGAGTTGAGCCAAGCAAAGGGTCATTATGATTGAGCAGCAGAATATAGGGAGCATGCTTAGGATGATTTTGGCATTTTCTACTTGTGTCACTCTACATAGTTTCCAAGGGTTTGAGGCCTCTTGCTTCTCATGTTGCTCATTAGATTTTCTTTGGATAGCTGCTTTGTCCAAGAACCTATGCAGAAGGAACCTCAATGTTAGAACTAAATGCACTGGAATTGGAGTAATATAGTTGGCAGAAGAAGCTTTTTTGTTTATAGAAGATTAAATCTAAGGCCTTTTACTCTAACCATGTATCATGTTTAGTGCTTAGGTTATCATGAAGAAAAATATATACATATCACTAATTTTAGTAACAAGTGGGATTAAACCTGAAAATATCTCTATGAGGTTGATACTCTACTTCCACTGCAGCTTCTTTGTCCTGTTCAATCTCGTATAATTCCATAGGATCTTCAGGAAGGGGAAGGTTTCTGTTGCGAATGGCTGCTATGTAGACCTGGAAAATAGAAGTGAACAATTTAAAACAAACAGTTTGATCAATGCTATATTGAGACATTAATTTGACATAAGAATTAATCTATAACTGAAGGCTCATAATATACAATTCATGTGTATTGCCACGGTGTTCAGAATTGAAGTATTGACATAATATTTGTACAAGCACTAATTAGTAACTAGAAATAATGTACAATAATGAAATCTAGTCCATTTGAACTACTAAGACAAAGACATGAAGAATTTTTGTATTCATGCATGCAGAACAACTTAAAACAAGGAGGTGATTAGTAATTCTAAAGGGTGTGTTTATACCTGAATGATCTCAATGATGCCGTTTTTGGTATGTGCAACATGAATTCGGTATAGTGGTAATCCAAAGGCAAAGATTACGGTGGCCACAACAATAGCAACAGTGGAGATTCCAAAGCCCCAGTCCCAGCCATTGTGGTCTTGAATATACACATTAAACGTTAAGCTCACTGCTCCACCAATGCAAACTGCTAACAAGAGACTGTTGAAGAAGCTTGACATTTGTACTGCTTCTCTGGGGTCTCTCTCATCAAATTGATCAGCACCATGTGATGGCAGGGAAGCCTTCAAACCTGAACTGCCAAAGGCCAACAAGTAGAGGCTAATGAAGAGGAATGCTTCTTTCTTCCCACTCAGCTTTTGACAATCTGCATTTTTCACATACACGTTGCAAATAAGGGGCTTCAGGCTTCTCATGTGTGCCTGAATTGTAAGCAATGACAGTCCCTACAACACAATTCACAACTTTATTGGAAACTATACATTTATATTAATTGGTCGTATACATTTTGGCTCACTTTCTATTCAATTATTTTTACACCACTGTTCTAGAATGTAATTTTATAAGACATTTGATTATATTATGCAATACATAACTTGCAATGTGTTCGATACTATATGTTTTGAAACACTCATGCGACCTCATATTTGTAATCTAAAAGCTTTCAATACATTTTTTGGATAATATTTTTCAGAATGTGTAAAGGATTTTAAAAAGGCATTTAAGGTTTTTGAAACTAGAGTGAGGGTTAAAAAGAATAAGAAAAAATTACTGGAACAGGGGTGTATTTAGAGAAACATAAAAGTTTGCAAAAAGAAGTATGTGTACACGTGTGAAAACAATTAATGTGTATAGAAATAGTGATTCTCACATTACAGTAAAATGAAAAGGTGGAACAGTGAAATAAATACAGAAAACTATTTGTAAACAAGAAGAATCAGTTCTATTCCAGACTAAAATCCACTTCAAAATCCAATTCGATTCGATACGCATGTCCTTAGTCATGCTACTTACTAATCAGTGGCTACATATCTTTTCACACTCAGGTTTCCATATTCATAGTACACTATTTTTGTCTTTATTCTCTGTTTCCAACCATTTCGTCTTTTACATTCATCATTTTTTCTCTTTTCCTTTTATCTTTCTCTACCCACCGAGAGTCAAAAGACGACTATTCCTTATCAAAACTTGTAATTTCACATCACATTTGAAAAACAAATGTTTTTTTTATATCCCAGTTCCAATATATATACATATATATATATATATATATATATATATATAAAGAAAAATGATAATTATAATGAATGATTAATAACTTGTATTATTATTCAAAGGAAAGGTAATTTTGGATCTTACCAATGCTTCAAAAAATCCAGAAATAAGAACGGATTTGTATCTGCCAATCCAAGTATCAGCAAGAACAGCAACTACAATGGAGAGTATGTAACTGACACCCATGTAATTGGTGACCATGTTAGCTGCATCTGCTAGTTCATAATGCATAGTTCCATTGAAGTATGACACAAAGTTCACTGCTAGTGATAGAGTTGCCATGTTCTCGAAAGCAATTGCGGCTGCATCCAAACTAGAATCACTTAAACGATTTAAACATTAAACAATGAAAGTTACATGGTTAGTGGTCATTAATTTAAGGATTTCTCTCTTTCTGTTTGTTTTTTTCTTAGTGGTAAGTAGCAACCATGGTATCACTTCAGCAATTATTGGTTCCAATATTGCAACAAATCCCCTCCATTTAGATTTGGACTCCAAAAGGAAAGGAGAAAAAGTGAAAATGGTATTCATATTTCTTTCTCTTGGTTAGTACAACACACCTTAATTTGTATGGTTACATTTTTCATGTTACTGTTTGGAAAAATGTTCATGCACTTCCTTCTAGCTTACCAAGTATGAGCAATGAAACTTTAATCCCTCCATGTTTGTGCTTCAAAGCTTTTCTTCCTTTCCAATCAACCTTTCCATGAACCACCTCTGCTCTCTCCTCCTCCTGCATCCACTTCACATTCCCATCAACAACATGATTTTCCTGCATGCAAATGATGATCTGAATAAGTGGCATGCAAGAAACTTGTATACATAGGGTGCATGCATATATAAACAAAGGGAAAAAAAAATGAAATACCATGGTTATGCAGAAAACTTTTGAATAGCCTATTCAAAAGAAAGAGAAGTATAGTAAAATACTATAGGGGATAAAACCATTATCTTCTTTATATACACTTCAACCTTAGTGATTTATGAGTATAGAAGATAACTATGCAGTCACCAAATGAGTGATGGTGACTCTATATGTTGGGTGATGACCATTTCTACGGAAGGAGAATATGCACTGTTCTTGGTCGATAGCAAATTGAGTCACATGGAATTTGCCGACTCTCCAACAGTAAGATTCTAAGCTGGTTTCAAACAGCATCAACACAAGAAGCATAATGATGAGTACAAAATGGATAAATCCACTTACTTACCCAATTTTCTTATTTAATTATTTACATCACAAGGTCATTTATCATCTAAGGTATCATCATTCGTCACAAGACTAATTTCAGAACATATGTTCACAAGTCTAAGTTCAACTTTTTCTTTCAGTTTTATATTTTACAAAATGTCTTAATACAAGATAATAATACAAGAGTAAGTCATTGAAAAGACGCGTGTCTCTATAATATTCACACTAACGAGTTTTAAATTAATGTGAAAGCACTTTATATATAAATAATAAATATATATTTTATATTACAATCCAATAGTGTTGAGAGAAATACCTGATGGGAGTGCCCGCAACGTAAGTGGGAGTGCCCGCATCCTCAAATGAGCTTCCATAATTCTGTTAAGCACAATATAATTAATTAATCCATATGATCAATAAATTTATCAATGTTAAACTGTATGACCAATAGTGTTGAGAGAAATAACTTACAATAGGTGTAATATATCATAATTTTCTTTTAGCAAGTGGGATTGACCTAATCAACCCCACTTCCCAACTCAGTTTGACATGATCGGATATAGACTTGATGTATTAATTAAATACGGATCCAACTTGACTTGACGCGATTAATTGATCTTGATCTTACTTGAGTCTGTCTCGACACAGATTTGATTGGACTTAACTCGATTTGGACTTGGCCTAACTTAATCCTGATTGGACTTGATCCAATTTAAAACCAACAAAACTTAGTTGAACATGGGATAGGCTGACTCAACTCAACTTGGGCCATGTCGATTCGGCTTAACCTAACTCGATGTGCATCCAATATTTCAACCTAGACAAATTCTTCCTCCACCCCTATACTCTCTTCTTGCACCCCCATATAAAATTTTAATTCCACAACTGTCCTTGAAGAAATTACCCAAATACCCTTATTTTTATTAAGCAACTTTGAAGTTTCTGGTAGGGCACCCGGATGAGGCCATTCGGTTCTCAATTTTGAAATTTGAGAACCGAACAGCCTGACGTCCGGTTCATAAATTGTTAACCGGATGGACTGGATGGGGGTGCCATCTAGTTTGTAAGTTGTGAACCGGACGCCACCCCGTCCGGTTGTCATAAGGTAAAAAAATTGCAAACAGGATGGGTGGTGGGTGGACCTCATCCGGTTTGTAAATTTGTGAACCGGATAAGGGTGTCATCCAGTTCATATTTTTTCAATTTTTTTTTAAACTGCACTGTGATGACATATTGGTGAGGAGCATTAATGTACTTGAAAGTAAAAAAGAAATGAAGAATCTCTTCTTTTTGTTGTGTTTACTTCTCATTCCAATTTCCAACCCCAACCCCTTCTTAAATGAAGAAGAGTCTTTCCTCTCTCCTGCTGCATTTCACCAATTCATAATAAAACTAAATTAATTTAATTAAGGCAAATGAACAGTCAGAGAAGAGTCTCCCCTGCTGCATTTCAAGAAGAATGTCTTTTGACTCTTCATTTGCCTTAATTAAATAAATCTTTTTATGAAACCCAATGAATCAATCAATTTGTGTGACAGGAGAGAGGAGAAACTCTTCATTTAAGATGGTTGGAAATTGGAATGAGAAGTAAACACAGTAAAAGAAGAGACTCTTTATTTCTTTCTTACTTTCAAGTATTAATTGGGTGGTGGTGGTGATTAATTGGGTGGTGATAGGTAACCACTAAGGAAGCTAACGAACTCCTCTGCTTCTCACCAATCTATCTACATTAATTTTAATTGGGTGGTGATAGGTAACAGCTAACTCCTATGCTCCTCACCAATTTGTCACAGTGCACTTAAAAAAAAAATTGAAAAAATGTGAACTCGATGGCACCCTTATCCGGTTCACAAATTTACAAACCGGATGAAGTCCACCCACCACCCATCCGGTTTGTAATTTTTTTACCTTATGACAACCGGACGGGATGGCGTCCGGTTCACAACTTACAAACGGATGACACCCCCCATCCAGTCCATCCGGTTAACAATTTATGAACTGAATGTCAAGCTATCCGGTTCTCAAATTTTAAAAAATGAGAACCGGATGACCTCATCCAGGTGTCCTACTAGAAATTTCAAAGTTGCTTAATAAAAGAAGGGTATTTGGGTACTTTTAACAAGGGCAGTTGTAGAATTAAAATTTTATATGGGGGTGCAGGAAGAGGGTATGGGGGGTGGAGGAAGAATTTGTCCTCAACCTGACATAAGACAACTTGACTTGGTCCAGCCTAGCCCAATCCATCTTAGTCCCACTTAGGCTCAGTACAACTATTGGACCTGATCAGACTAAACTCGACCTGGTCCTGATTGGACTAAGACTGGATTGGGCCTAGTCCAACTCAGTTGAACATAGGATAACCCCAACTGAGATGAATGTAGACCAATATCGACTCGACTAAATGTAGGCTCAAATCAACTTAACTTCACTTTGGGCCAAAATTTTAACTTAATCTAAACTCAAACTAACTCAAGATGAATTCTTCCTCCACCCTCATACCCTCTTTCTGCACCTCCATACTTATTGTTAAAAGACAACTATGCCCTTAACTAAAAAGTGCAAAGACAAAAATATCCTTCAGGTCCTTCATCCCTATATCTGGTTCACAACTCGTTCATTTCGTTCTTTTCTCCCAAATCTTCAATTAAACCTTCCCAAATCTTCAATTAAACCTTCAAACAAGTCGTAGGTAAGCAAATTTTTATGTTTATTAGCAATTAGTAAGTGATATTGTTGATTAGAGTAGTTGATTTGGTGTTTGGGGGACTGTCAATGGCTAACGAGGAGTTTTTTCGATCTGGCAGTATACAACCGGATGAATCCGGTTGTATACTGTTTTGAAAATGACAACCGGATGACACCCCCATTCAGTTCACATTTGGAAAAAAATGTAAACCGGATGAGCATGTCATCCTTGTCATTTGCAAAACAAAATGACAACCGGATGGCATGACCATCCGGTTTACATTTTTTTCCAAATGTGAACTGGATGGGCCCGTTGTCATTTTTTTTACAATCTGATGGCATGCTCACCGGGTTCACATTTTAAAGTAAACTTTGTGCATTGTGATAGATATGGTGAGGAAATAGTAACTTTGTCCACTTTTTTTAAAACTTAATGCAATTAAATTATGACTTTGTTATATGTGTTGTCACCTACCACTACCCAATTAAAATTAATGTACTTAAAAGTAAAAAACAAATGAAAAGTCTCTTCTTTTGCTCTCTGTGTATGTTTACTCTTCATCCCAATTTTCAACCCCATTTTAAATTAAGAATCTCTTCTGCTACATTTCACTAGTCTATTCATGTTCACTCTTCCTCATTCGGTTTCATTTCAAATTCAATTAAAATAAAACTAAATTAATTTAATTAAGGCAAATGAAGAGCCAAAAAAAAAGAGTATCATTTGCTGCATTTCAGGAAGAGTCTCTTGTTTTGCATGTTTACCTAATTGGGTTTCTTGTTTTGCACGTTCACCTGACTGGGTTTCTTGTTTTGCACGTTCATCCTTTGCTGCATTCCAACAACTCATACAAAAAAACAAAAAATCAAAATGGGAACCGGAGGCCATCCGGTTCACAAAAATCGGATGAGGTCCACGAACTGTCCGATTTGTAAATTTATTTCCTTTGACAACCGGATGGGAGAGGTATCCGGTTTATAACTTATACACCGGATGACACCCCAAAAATGCATCCGATTAACATTTTTTAATAAAACAAAGATATTTTCATCATTTTCATGAGGTTAGTTTTGGAATTAAAATTTTATATGAAGTTACAGGAAGATGGTATGAAAATGGAAGAAAATTTCATCCTAACTCAACTCAATTTAGGTTGAGACTGACTAAACTTAACTTGGGATGATTTTGACCCAAACTTAATTTGTATGACTCTGACATGCTCCTACCTTGTTAGTTTGGACGTGACTTAACCTAATATTTTACAACTGAAAATAACCTAAATACACCTTAATTTTGGGTTTTTAAAATTTAAAAATTATCCAATCTAAATCCAATTAAATGAATAAGACTTAAAATTTAAAAATATATGATAAATTTATTTAAATGAACTTAAAATATATAAATTTGGATAATTATAAATTAGATTTAACCATTCAAATTTTTTATTCATTATTACTTACATCAACTAAACTGTAGTACCGTAAGAATATTAGAAAATTTATTTGACACAAAAAAAAAAATGTTAGTTGCCCTTCCTATACCATCCGGAGCATTTTACCTTCCACTGCACCAGAGAGGACATATTTATTATTATATAATGTATATAAAATTCATTGCAGGTAGCAAAAAAATTCACTTACATACGATCAAATCATATTTATGTATATGTTTATTTATATATGAATTTTTATTCTCAGGTAAATATTAAAGATAAATCAAATATTATCTACTCATTTTTATTCATACGTAATATAAATAATCAATTACGTAAAAATCTATGTGAAAAAAAGGAAAAATACTGTATAGCATTTATTTACTAGTGGATTGGAACGCTCTGATTAAAAGTGAATTTTTGACCATTGTTAAAACAAAAAATAAAAAATAAATCATAAGATTGTGAAATGTGATAATTCCATCATGAAATTTATAAAGCTTCATTTTGTATTAAAATATTTGTATTAGTAAAATCATTTAAAGAGTAAGATCTCATGTTGAGTGATGATTAGGATATTTGGATCTCTTTGTTTTATTCATCATATGTAATTATCAAGTAAAGCTTTTGTGGTCCCATAACGAGACATCATTATGACGTGGATGACACTAAAAATCACATAAAATCAAATTTAACACACACAAAAATAGTTAATTATTAACACTTGAGTGCTTCTATTTAATTCTTTTCCCCCTTTCTTGGACAAATCCAGGGCACTCTAACTAAGCAATAAATTAACTTAAAAACTTTAGTGTATCATGAGTGTCATCACAAGAAAAAAAATGTTTTGTTGCTACAGTTTACATAAAATCTAAAAGAGTAAATCATCAAGTGTTCACATCGTAATATATATATATATATATATAAACTTTGATGATGGTGAAATTAAAATATAAATTTGCTTTATTGATAGCAGATCAATTTGTTTGTTTCTTGGAGTCGTTGTTGATGTCTCAATCTGATACTAATTCAAGCATATCTAGCCGGCTATGCTGCTAATACGAGTTCACTTTAATTCTTTGACTCCCCACACTTAATTGGATAAATTGCATTATCATTGTAATTTTATTTTATTTTTTGGTGCTTTGTACAAATATGATGAAATATTTTTAATTTTTATTAGTATATGATTATTTATAAATAAGAACAAATTAAGAAGCAAGAGTAACACGTATTTTTATAATTAAGAATAAAATATTTTATTATATTAAAAATTGCATGTAGAAAATTTTTTAAAATGCAACCATCTTTATTAGAACAGCATGCTAAAATTTTAAATTAGGATGAATTAAAATTACAACTATCTTAAAATTTAAAAGAACGACATCTTTAATTTGAAATATTGCATCGAGATTTAGATTTAAAAGTTTAAATCAAATTATAAAACTAATGATTGATAATTAAGAGATTATAAAATTGCAAATAAAAAATAAAATAAAACAATCAATTGAAAGAAGACGTATACGGGATCAAAAGTGGAAAGAAAACAACTCTTAGAAAGTATTCTCTTTCAAAAGAAGGAAAATTTCAGTTTATGATATATTAAAATCTCTCTCTTAAAGAATTTTCATAAACAAGTCTTTCATTATATCTTAAATATGACTACTACTGACTATTTTTAAAGGAAAATCTATAAGTGTTGTGTTCAGGTTGTACATAATATTTTCAGTTGTTGTCTTTTAAGGAAAAAAAATGTTCATGTTATAAAAACGTGTGTATATATAATAAAACAATACATTTGGTTTACTGACTTATTAATAACTATCGTAATTTACAAATAAAAGTATTATATATTAAAAGAGGTTAATTTAGATGACATTGCGATTTTATTTTTTAAATATTGTCGGGTTTACACGTGACTCTAAAACCTTATATGATGTCCAAGTCAACTTTAGGTAGTGTTTCTTAAGTTAATACTAATTAATCATTAATTTTTAATTAAAATAATTTTGTATCAGTTAAATCGATTTTAAATTAAATAAATTTTAAAATGAAAGTATATTATTTCTATTTAAATCAACATTAAATAAATATATTTTCAATATTAGTTTGATTTATATTATTTTTACGGATGTTAAGAATAATAATTTAAAAAAATAAATTTGTCGCTTTCATCTTTAATAAAATAAAATATAAAAACATAAAGAAAATATACTTGACAAGAAAATGAATAAAATAAAATAAAATAATGTAAGTAAAGGAGATGATTATATATAAAAAAAAATAAATATAAAATATAAATGTGAACGAAAGGGATGCATATTTTAAAATTTTGAGTTCGATATATAATATCAAATTCTCTGGTATAAATTGTTTTTTTTTTTTTTTTTTTTTTTTTTTTTTTTTTTTTTTTTTTTTTTTTTTTTTTTTTTTTTTTTTTTTTTTTTTTTTTT
>Ga0209489_102465_pt1 | contig 37711 bp, 24 predicted proteins | sample SiratrowhiteBW_FD_187527 | JGI IMG/M metagenome (GOLD analysis project Ga0209489, IMG submission 187527) | Root nodule microbial communities of legume samples collected from California, USA - Siratro white BW (SPAdes) (version 2) | ecosystem: Host-associated > Plants > Roots > Nodule | place... | reverse complement strand
TAAGTTCTAGACCAAGCTTCAAATCTTCATGAATCTTCATGCATTCCACATATGATCATAGGTCTTGAACTTCTTCACTCATGGTTGGCTTCATCAAATCACTGCAGCAGTCCACTGGTGCTAACACTACTGGTAGCTCATACACCTCCTAAAGCATCAATACCAGGGAGAACGAACATCCCAAAGTAAGCCTCAAGACCACGTCTATGATTTTATGTGAAGCCTAGAAACAAGTTTGGTGCACTACTTTCGGGGTGATTTAGGGTGACCAAATGATTTCAAAAATGCACCCAACATAGACCAATGGAAAGAGGGTAAAAATATCTTTCTAATGATAGCTCAGACACCTCCTAGAGCTTCAATACCAGGGAGAATGAACATCCCAAAGTAAGCCTCAAGACCACGTTTATGATTTTATGTGAAGCCCAGAAACAAGTCTGGGGCACTACTTTCGGGATGATTTTGGGTGACCAAATGATTTCATAAATGCACCCAACCTAGACCAATGGAAACAGGGTAAAAATATCTTTCTACTGGTAGCTCATACACCTCCTAAAGCATCAATACCAGGGAGAACGAACATCCCAAAGTAAGCCTCAAGACCACGTCTATGATTTTATGTGAAGCCCAGAAACAAGTTTGGTGCACTACTTTCGGGGTGATTTAGGGTGACCAAATGATTTCATAAATGCACCCAACATAGACCAATGGAAAGAGGGTAAAAATATCTTTCTAATGATAGCTCAGACACCTCCTAGAGCTTCAATACCAGGGAGAATGAACATCCCAAAGTAAGCCCCCAGACCACGTTTATGATTTTATGTGAAGCCCAGAAACAAGTCTGGGGCACTACTTTCGGGATGATTTTGGGTGACCAAATGATTTCATAAATGCACCCAACCTAGACCAATGGAAACAGGGTAAAAATATCTTTCTACTGGTAGCTCATACACCTCCTAAAGCATCAATACCAGGGAGAACGAACATCCCAAAGTAAGCCTCAAGGCCACGTCTATGATTTTATGTGAAGCCCAGAAACAAGTTTGGTGCACTACTTTCGGGGTGATTTAGGGTGACCAAATGATTTCATAAATGCACCCAACATAGACCAATGGAAATAGGGTAAAAATATCTTTCTAATGATAACTCATACAACTCCTAGAGCTTCAATACCATGGAGAATGAACATCCCAAAGTAAGCCTCAAGACCACGTTTATGATATTATGTGATGCCTAGAAACCAGTTTCGGACACTACTTTCGGGGTTATTTTGGGTGACCAAATGATTTCGTAAATGCACCCAACCTAAACCTATGAAAAGAGGGAAAAAATATATTTCTAATGATAGCTCACACACCTCCAAAAGCTTCAATACCAGGCAGAACGAACATCGCAATGTATGCCTCAAGACCACGATTATGATTTTATGTGATGCCCAGAAACCAGTTTGGGACACTACTTTCGGTGTGATTTTGGGTGACCAAATGATTTCATAAACGCACCTAACCTAGACCAATGGAAAGAGGGTAAAAATATCTTTCTAATGATAGCTCATACACCTCCTAAAGCTTCAATACAAGGGAGAACGAACATCCGAAAGTAAGTCTCGAGACCACGTTTATGATTTTATGTGAAGCCCAGAAACTAGTTTGGGGCACTACTTTCGGGGTTATTTTGGGTGACCAAATGATTTCATAAATGCACCTAACCTAGACAAATGAAAAAAGGGTGAAAATATATTTCTAATGATAGCATATACACCTCCTAAAGCTTCAATACAAGGGAGAACGAACATTGCAAAGTAAGGCTCAAGACCACCATTATGATTTTATGTGATGCCCAGAAACCAGTTTGGGACACTACTTTCGGGGTGATTTTGGGTGACCAAATGATTTCATAAATGCACCTAACCTAGACCAACAGAAAGAGGGTAAAAATATCTTTCTAATGATAGCTCATAGACCTCCTAAAGGTTGAATACCAGGGAGAACGAACATCCCAAAGTAAGCCTCAACACCACGTTTATGATTTTATGTGAAGCCCAGAAACAAGTTTCGGGCACTAATTTCGGGCTGATTTTGGGTGAGCAAATGATTTCATAAATTCACCCAACCTAGACCAATGGAAATAGGGTAAAAATATCTTTCTAATCATAACTCATACACCTCCTAGAGCTGCAATATTAGGGAGAATGAACATCCCAAAGTAAGCCTCAAGACCACGTTTATGATTTTATGTGAAGCCCAGAAACCAGTTTGGGACACTACTTTCGGGTGATCAAATGATTTCATAAATGCACCCAACCTAGACCAATGGAAAGAGAGTAAAAACATCTTTCAAATGATAGCTCATACACCTCCTAAAGCATCAATACCAAAGAAAACGAACATCCCAAAATAAGCCCCAAGACCACGTTTATGATTTTATGTGATGCCCAGAAACCAGTTTGGGGCGCTACTTTCGAGGTGATTTTAGGTGACCAAAAGATTTCATAAATGCAACCAACCTAGACCAATGGAAAGAGGATAAAAATATCTTTCTAATGATAGCTCATACACCTCCTAAAGCTTCAATACCAGGGAGAACGAACATCGCAACGTAGGCCTCAAGACCACATTTATGATTTTATGTGATGCTCAGAAACCAGTTTGGGACACTACTTTCGGGGTGATTTTGGGTGACCAAATGATTTCATGAATACACCTAACCTAGACCAATGGAAAGAGGGTAAAAATATCTTTCTAATGATAGCTCATACACCTCCTAAAGCTTCAATACCAGTGAGAATGAACATCGCAAAGTAAGCCTCAAGACCACGATTATGACTTTGTGATGCCCAGAAACCAGTTTGGGACACTACTTTCGGGGTGATTTTGGGTGACCAAATGATTTCATCAATGCACCCAACCTAGACCAATGGAAAGAGGGTAAAAATATCTTTCTAATGATAGCTCATACACCTCCTAAAGCTTCAATACCAGGGAGAACGAACATCCCAAAATAAGTCTCAAGACCACATTTATGATTTCATGTGATACCCAAAAATCATTTTGGAGCACTACTTTCGGAGTGATTTTGGGTGACCAAATCATTGCATAAATGCACCCAACCTAGACCACTGGAAAGAGGGTAAAAATATCTTTCTAATGATAGCTGATACACCTCGTAAAGCTTCAATACCATGGAGAACGAACATCCCAAATTAAGCCTCAAGACCATATTTATGATTTTATGTGATGCCAGAAACCAGTTTGGATCACTAATTTCGGGATGATTTTGGGTGACCAAATGATTTCATAAATGCACCTAACCTAGACCAACGGAATGAGGTTAAAAATATCTTTTTAATGATAGCTCACACACCTCCTAAAGCTTCAATACCAGAGAGAACGAACATCATAAAGTAAGGTTCAAGACCACAATTATCATCTTATGTGATGCCCAGAAACCAGTTTGGGACACTACTTTCTGGGTGATTTTGGGTGACCAAATGATTTCATAAATGCACCTAACCTAGACCTATGGAAAGGGGGAAAAAATATCTTTCTAATGATAGCTCACACACCTCCTAAAGCTTCAATACCAGGGATAACGAACATCGCATAGTAAGGCTCAAGACCACGATTATCATTTTATGTGATGCCCAGAAACCAGTTTGGATCACTAATTTCGGGATGATTTTGGGTGACCAAATGATTTCATAAATGCACCTAACCTAGACCAACGGAATGAGGTTAAAAATATCTTTTTAGTGATAGCTCATACACCTCCTAAAGCTTCAATACCAGGGAGAACGAACATCGCAACGTAGGCCTCAAGACCACATTTATGATTTTATGTGATGCCCAGAAACCAGTTTGGGACACTACTTTCGGGGTGATTTTGGGTGACCAAATGATTTCATAAATACACCTAACCTAGACCAATGGAAAGAGGGTAAAAATATCTTTCTAATGATAGCTCATACACCTCCTAAAGCTTCAATACCAGTGAGAATGAACATCGCAAAGTAAGCCTTAAGACCACGATTATGACTTTGTGATGCCCAGAAACCAGTTTGGGACACTACTTTCGGGGTGATTTTGGGTGACCAAATGATTTCATAAATGCACCCAACCTAGGCCAATGGAAAGAGGGCAAAAATATCTTTCTAATGATAGCTCATACACCTCCTAAAGCTTCAATACCAAGGAGAACGAACATCCCAAAATAAGTCTCAAGACCACATTTATGATTTTATGTGATACCCAAAAATCATTTTGGGGCACTAATCGTTTCATAAATGCACCCAACCTAGACCATTGGAAAGAGGGTAAAAATATCTTTCTAATGATGGCTGATACACCACGTAAAGCTTCAATACCACGGAGAACGAATATCCCAAATTAAGCCTCAAGACCACATTTATGATTTTATGTGATGGCCAGAAACCAGTTTGGATCACTAATTTCGGGATGATTTTGGGTGACCAAATGATTTCATAAATGCACCTAACCTAGACCAACAGAAAGAGGGTAAAAATATCTTTCTAGTGATAGCTCACACACCTCCTAAAGCTTCAATACCAGGGAGAACGAACATCGCAAAGTAAGGCTCAAGACCACGATTATCATTTTATGTGATGCCCAGAAACCAGTTTGGGACACTATTTTCGGGGTGATTTTGGGTGACCAAATGATTTCATAAACGCACCTAACCTAGACCTATGGAAAGGGGGAAAAAATATCTTTCTAATGATAGCTCACACACCTCCTAAAGCTTCAATACCAGGGATAACGAACATCGCATAGTAAGGCTCAAGACCACGATTATCATTTTATGTGATGCCCAGAAACCAGTTTGGGACACTACTTTTGGGGTGATTTTGGCTGACCAAATGATTTCATAAATGCACCTAACCTAGACCAATGGAAAGAGGGTAAAAATATCTTTGTAATGATAGCTCATACACCTCCTAAAGCTTCAATACCAGGGAGAACGAACATCCCAAAGTAAGCTTGAAGACCACGTTTATGATTTTATGTGAAACCCAGAAATGAGTTTGGGGCACTACTTTCGGGGTGATTTTGGGTGACCAAATGATTTCATAAATGCACCCAACCTAGACCTATGGAAAGAGGGAAAAAATATCTTTCTAATGATAACTCACACACCTCCTAAAGCTTCAATACCAAAGAGAACGAACATCGCAAAGTAAGGCTCAAGACCACGATTATCATTTTATGTGATGCCCAGAAACCAGTTTGGGACATTACTTTCGGGGTGATTTTGGATGACCAAATGATTTTATAAATGCACCTAACCTAGACCAATGGAAAGAGGGTAAAAATATCTTTCTAATGATAACTCATACACCTCCTAAAGCTTCAATACGAAGGAGAACGAACATCGCAAAATAAGCCTCAAGACCACGATTATGATCTTATGTGATGCTCAGAAACCAGTTTGGAGCACTACTTTCGGGGTGATTTTGGGTGACCAAATCATTTCATAAATGCACCCAACCTAGACCAACGGAAAGAGGGTAAAAATATCTTTCTAGTGATAGCTCATACACCTCCTAATCTGGTTTGGTGCGGTCCAGATCGATGTGGATCTCCTTCACCCTTTATACCTACCTTTAATAATTTGTAAAAGTACCACATCTATTAGAAATGAAGTTTTCTAATAGTATATAAGTGTGAGCAAATCTCATTTTACAAATGAGACTGAACCACACTGAACCAGATCGAACCAGTCTAAACCAAACTGAACCGAAGTAAACCTAACCGGACCAGGCTGGACCGCACCAAACTGGACCAGACCAAACCGCACCGGACCAGACCGAACCAGACTAGACCGAACCGGGGCAGACCGAACCAGACTAGACCGAACCAGGCCAGACCAGACCGAACCGGACCGGACCAGACCAGACAGCACCGACCCGACCAGACCGAACCGATTGAACCGACCCGACCAGACCAGAACCGAACCAAACCAGACCGAACCGGGCCAAGACCGAACCAGACCGACCCAGACCGAATCGAGCCAGACCGACCCAGACCATACTGACCCAGACCGAACCGGACCAGACCGAGCCAGACCGAACCGGACCCGACCAAACCGGACCGAATCGAGCCAGACTAGACCGAACCGGACCGAATTGAACCGGACCAAACCGAATCCTACAAAACCAAATCGAACCAGAACGAACCAGACCAGACCGACCCGAACCAAACGAAACAACACCGAATTGACCGGACCAAACCAGACCACGTCACGTCAAAGTTGCCCAGATTAGATCGAACCGGACCAGACCGAACCGAACCGAATCGGACCTGACCGAACCGAACAAGACCAAACCGGACCATACCAAACCGAACCGAACCAAACCAGAGCGAACCTGACTTGGCTGAACCGAACCAGACCAAACCGAACCAGACCAAACCAGACCGAACCGGACCACACTTAACCAATCCAGACCGAACCAGATCAGACCGAACCAATTTAGACCGAACCAGATCGAACTGGACCACACCGAACTGGACCAGACTGGACCAGACCGAACCAGACCAGATCTGACCGAAATGGACTAGACCGAACGGAACCAGACCATACCGAACCGAACCAGATCAGACCGAACCGAACTAGACCAGAATCCATCCAAACAGAACTGCATCAGACCAGACCGAACCGAATTAGACCAAAACAAACTAGACCAGACCAGACCCAACCAGATCGAACTGGACCAGACCGAATCAGACCGAACAGGACCTGACCGAACCGAACAAGACCAAACCGGACCGGACCAAACCGAACCGAACCGAACCAGACCAGACCAGACCGATCCTAACCAGATCGAACCAAACAAGACTGAAACGGACCACACCTAACCAATCCAGACTGAACCAGACCAGACCGAACCAATTTAGACCGAACCAGATCGATTGGACCACACCGAACTGGACTAGACTAGACCAGATCAGACCAGAACGGACCAGACTGAACCGAACCAGACCAGACCGAAACCAAGCGAACCAGACCGAATTTAACCCGACCAAACCGGACCAGACCGAACGAAATGAATCCGACCAGACCGAACTGGTCTAGTTCGAACCGAACCACACCGAATCAGACGAAACCGAACCGAACGCAAGTGAACTATACCTGATTGAACCGAACCTGACCAAACCGAACCTGACTACAACGAACCGAAACGGGCAGAACTAGAACAGACCGAACCGAAGCGCACGTAGACCAATCTTGATGACCTCGAATCGGATCAGATCAAACCAGACCACACCGATCCGAACCACACTGAATTAGACCAGATCGAACTACATCGAACCACACCAAACCAGGACAGACCAAACCAGACTAGATGGATCCAGAATAAACCGAACCAGGCCTAACCGGGCCAGACCGAACAGAACCGACCTAGACCGAATCGGGCCAGATCGAACCGGACCAGACCGAACCACACTGAATTGATCTGGACCAAACCGAATCAGACAAGACCAAACCGCACCAAACAAGACCAGACCAAACCGAACCAGCACGAACCAGACCAGACCGAACCGAAGCAAACGGGACCAGACCGAACCAGACCACATCAAGTCGAACTGGCCTAGACCAGATCGAACCAGACTAGACCGAAGCGGACCGGACCAGACCAACCCGGACCTTACCGAACCGGATCGAATCGGACCAAACCGGACCTGACCGAACCGAACAAGACCAAACCAGACCAGACCGAACCGAACCGAAACAGATTAGAGCGAACCTGACCTGGCCAAACCGAACCAGACCGAACCGTCCCTAACCAGACCGAACTGGACCAGACCGGACCGAACCAAATCAAACGAAACCAAACAAGACCGAACCGGACCGCACCTAACCAATCCAGACTGAACCAGACCAGACCGAACCAATATAGACCGAACTGACAAATCGATTTGGACCACACTGAACTGGACCGGACTGAACAAGACAGAACCGGACCAAACTGAAAGGGACTAGACCGAACCGAACCAGACCAGACCGAAACCAAGCGAACCAAACCACACCGAACCGAACCAGATCAGACCGCACCGAACCAGACCAGAACCCATCCATACAGAACAGCATCGGACCAGACCGAACCGAATTAGACCAGAACAAACCAGACCAGACCAGACCAACCCATACCGAACCGAACTGAACCAGACCGAACCGGATCGAACCGAACCAGACCGAACCGGACCGAACTGAACCGAACCGAACCTGACCGAACCGAACCGAACCGGACCTGACCGAACCGAATATTTGGACCAAACCGAAAGCGAACCGAATCGGAGCTGGCCAAACCGAACCAGACATGGCCAAACCTAACCAGACCGAACCGAACCAGACCGAATCGGACCAGACCAAACCGAACCGAACAAGACCGACACGGTCCACACCTAACAAATCTAGGCTGAACCAGACCAGACCGAACCAATTTAGATCGAACTGGACCACACCGAACTGGACTACACTAGACCAGATCAAACCGAACCGAACCAGACCACACCGAAACCAAGCGAACCAGACCACACCGAACCGAACCGGACAAAACCGGACCAGACCGAACCAAAATGAATCGGACCAAACCGAACTGGTCCAGATCGAACCGAACCACACCGAATCAAACGAAACCGAATCCAACGCAAGTGAACTATACCTGATTGAACCCAACCTCACCAAGCCGAACCCGACTAGAACGAACCGAAACAGGCAGAACTAGAACAGACCGAACCGAAGCGCACGCAGACCGATCGTGATGACCCCGAATCGGATCAGATCGAACCGGACCACACCGATCCGAACCACACTGAATCAGACCAGACCGAACCACATCGAACCGGCCAGACTGAACCGAACCGAAGCAAATCTAACTGAACCAGGCCGAACTGAACCAGACCGAACCAGACCGAATCATAATAGACTGAATTGACCAGACCGAACCAAACTAGACTGAACCGAGCAGACCTAACCAAACCAGACCCAACCGAACCGGACCGAAGCCGACCAGATTGAACCAACTTAGACCGAATGGAGTAGACCAAATCGGACCACATCAGACCATACCGCACCGAACCAGACTAAACCGAAAAGACCTAACTAAACCAGACCGAACCCGACCGAACTAGACCAGACCGAACATAAGAGAAACAGACCACACCAAATCGAACCAAACCGAACCGAACTACACCAGACATAACCGGACCTGACCAAACCACACCAGAACCGAACCAGACAGAACTGGACCGTACCAGACCAAACCGAATCAGACCAAACTGAACTGAGCCATAACAGACGAAATCGAACCAGGCTAAACCCAACTAGATCTAACCAAACCAGAGCAGCCCGAACTGAACCAGACCAAATCGAACCAGACTAGACCAAACCGAAATGAAGCGAACCTGACCAGACCAGACCAGCTCGAACCAAACCAGACCAGCTCGAACCAAACCAGACCAGACCGAACCAACCAAAACGAACCAGTCTAGTCCGAACCAAACCAGAACGAACTAGACCAGACTAGACCGAAACGAACCAGACCGAACCAAATCTAGCCAAACCGAACCGGTCCAACCGAACGGCGCCAGACCAAACAGGAACAAACCGGACCAGACCGAACTAGACTAGACTGAACCGGACTAGACCGAACCGGACTAAACTAAACCGAACCAGAACAAACCAGACCAGACTAGGCCGAACCGAGCCCGACCAAACCCAAGCGAACTAGACCAGACCGAATCGTACCAAACCGAACCGAACCGGACAACACCCAAACGAACCAGGCCGAACACACCCGAACCAGACCTGACCGAACATAAGGGAACCAGACCACACCGAATCAAACCAAACCATACCAGACTGAACCGGACCAGACCAAAGCACACCATCACCGAACCAGACGAAACTGGACCGGACCAAAACCGTACCAAACCAGACCAAGCTGAACCAAGCCATACCAGACAGAACAGAACTAGACTAAACCGAACCAAACCAGACCGAACCGGAGCTGATCGAACCGAACCACACCAAACTAGACCAGACCGAACGGAAATGAAGCGAACCGGACCGGACTAGACAAGACTAGCCCGAACCAAACCGGTTCAAACCAAACCAGAACAAACCAGATCAGACTAGACCAAACCGAACCAGATCGAACCGAACCGACCCAAACCGAACCGGACCAGACCGAACCCAAACAAACCAGGCCAGACCGAACAGGACCAACCCAGACCAGACCAAACAGGACCAACCCGGACCGGACCGAGCTAGACCAGACTGAACCAGACCGGACCAAACCGAACCACGACGAACCGGACCAGACCAGACCGAACCAAACCAGCCAGACCGAACCGAACTAGAATGAAGCAGACCGGACCGAACCAAACCAGAACGAACCAAACCAGAACGAACTAAACCAGACTAGACCAGGCGAAACCAGACAGAACCGGACCAGACCGAACTGAACCAGACCGAATCGGTACAGATTGAACAGCACCGAACCGGACCAGACCGAACCAGACCAGACTAGAACAAAACAAACAGGACCGGACCGAACTGGACCGAACCGAACCGGACAAGACCGAACTGGACCAGACCAGACTAGATCGAACCGGACCATACCAGAACGAACAAGAGCAGACCGGCCCAGAGCAGACCAGACCAGACCGAACCAACCAGACGAGACCGAACCAGACGAAGCCGAACTGGACTACACCGAACCGGACCATCCCGAGCCAGACCAGATCGAACAGGACCGAATCGGACCAAACCGAACCGGACCAGACCGATCCGGACCATTCCGAACCGGACTTAAACCCTAAACCAGACCGAACCGAACCAGACCAAACCAAACCAGACCAAACCTTAGAGCACCAGACTAGACCTAACCAAACCAGAATGAACTAGACTAGACCGAATCGGACCATACCACACCGAACAGGACCAGGCCGAACCGGACCTGACTGAACCAGACTTGACCGAACCGAACCAGGCTAAACCAGACCGAACCAGACCAGACCAAACCCAAGTGAACCAGACCAAACCAAATCAAACCAGATCGAACCTAACCAGATCGAACCAAACCAGATTGGACCAAACTAGACCAGACCAAACTGTACGGAACTGGACCAGATCAAACTGAACAAGACCAGACCGGCCCAGACGAAACCGGATTGAACCGCACAAAACCAGACTAGACTGAATCGAACCAAACCGAACCGAACTGGACCAGACCGAAACGAACCACGCCTAACTCGACCGAACCAAACCAGATCGAACCGAAGCAAACTAGACCAGACCAAATCGAACCGAACCAGACCAGACTGAATCGGACCACACCGAACCAAACCAGAACCGAACCAGACAGAACTAGACCGGACTAGACCGAACTGAACTAGGCTAGATTGAACCGAACCCGACCAGATTGAAACGAACCAGGGCGAACCCGACCGAACCAGACCAAACCGAACCCAAGCGAACTAGACCAGATCGAATCGAACCGAACCTGTCAGACCAAACCGGACCACACCGAACCAAACCAGAACCGTACTAGACAAAACTGGAACGGACTAGACTGAACTGAATTAGACCAAATTGAACCGAACTAGACTAGACCGAACCAAACCAGACCGAACAAAACCAGACCGAACCGGACCAGACTGAATCCGCATCTCATTTTTTATTCTTTTTTCCATTAAAACGGTTAAAAAATGGACGTACCTAAAGTACAATACCGTCTGTATGAAAACCTGCCAAAAATAGCAACCAACCCAAGATGACTACATTTTTCACCCAAATCTTTCGTACATAATTTTCGATCATTTTGTTATTGTTGCCCATTAATACGACTCAAAAATATAAAGTTCAAAAGTTTAGGTCATTTGGCACGAAAACTCGCAAAAGTTACAAACTAACACATGATGACTTCTTTTTGCACCCAAACCATCAGCACATGATTTTCGATCAATGTATTGTTTCTTCCCATTAATATGGTTAAAAAATGCTCAGAACAAAAGAACAGGACCCTAAATACGAAAACCAGCCATAAATAGAAACCAACCCCATATAACTATATTTTTCACCGAAATCTTTTGCACATAATTTTTGGACATTTTTTTGTTGTTTTCCGTCAATACGGCTGAACAATATTTCAGTCAAAAGTTTAGGTCTTTGTGCACGAAAACTCCCAAAAGTTACAACCCAACACATGATGACTTCTTTTTGCACCCAAACCATTCGCACATCATTTTTGGTCATTTTATTGTTGTTTTCCATTAACACAGTTAAAAAATGCACGTACCTAAAGTACAGTACCGTCTGCACGAAAACCTGCCAAAAATAGAAACCAAACCAAGATGACGACGTTTCTCACCCAAATCTTTCGTTAATAATTTTCGATCATTTTGTTATTGTTTTCCATCAATACAGCTCAAAAATATAACGGTCAAAAGTTTAGGTCATTTGGTACGAAAACTCGCAAAAGCTACAAACTAACACATGATGACTTCTTTTTGCATCTAAACCACCCGCACATGATTTTCGGTCATTTTATTGTTTTTTGCCATCAATATGGTTAAAAAATGTTCAAAAGAAAAGAACATGCCCTAAATACGAAAACTTGTCAAAAATAGAAACCAACCTCAGATAACTACATTTTTCACCCAAATCTTTTGAACATAATTTTCAGTCATTTTATTGTTGTTTTCCGTCAATACGGCTGAAAAATATTTTGGTGAAAAGTTAAGGTCTATATGCACGAAAACTCTCAGAAGTTACAAACAAACACATTATGACTTCTTTTTGCATCCACACCACCCGCACATTATTTTCGGTCATTTTATTAGTTTTTGTCATGAATATAGTTAAAAAATGCTCAGAACGAAAAAACAGGACCCTACATACGAAAACCTGCCAAAAATAGAAACCAACCTTAGATAAATACATATTTCATCCAAATCTTTTATACATAATTTTTGGTCATTTTGTTGTTGTTTTCTGTCAATACGGCTGAAAAATATTCCGGTCAAAAGTTGAGGTTTTTCTGCACGAAACCTCCCAAAAGTTACAACCTAACACATGATGACTTGTTTCTGCACCCAACCTATCCGTACATCATTTTTGGTCATTTTATTGTTGTTTTCCATTAATACGGTTAAAAAATTTACGTACCTAAAGTGCAGTACCGTCTGCATGAAAACCTGCCAAAAATATAAACCAAACCAAGATGACAACGTTTCTCACCCAAATCTTTCATTAATAATTTTCGATCATTTTGTTTTTGTTTTCCATCAATACGGCTCAAATATAACAGTCAAAAGTTTAGGTCATTTGGCACGAAATCTCACAAAAGCTACAAACTAACACATGATGACTTCTTTTTGCATCCAAACCACCCGCACATGATTTTCAGTCATTTTATTGTTTTTTTCCATCACTATGCTTAAAAATTGCTCAGAAAAAAAAGAACGAGACCCTATATACGAAAACCTGCAAAAGTATAAACCAACCCTAGATAAATACATATTTCACCCAAATCTTTTGTACATAATTTTTCGTCATTTTGTTGTTGTTTTCCGTCAATATGGCTGAAAAGTATTGTGGTCAAAAGTTAAACTCTTTATGCACGAAAACTCTCAAAAGTTATAAACCAACATATGATGACTTGTTTTTGCATCCAAACCATCTGCACATCATTTTTAGTCATTTTATTGTTGTTTTCCATTAATACGGTTAAAAAATTCACGTACCTAAAGTACAGTACCGTGTACACGAAAACCTGCCAAAAATAGAAACTAACCCAAGATGACTACGTTTCTCACCCAAATCGTTCGTACATAATTTTTGATATTTTTGTTATTGTTTCCCATCAATACGACTCAAAAGTTTAGGTCATTTAGCACGAAAACTCGCAAAAGTTACAAATGAACACATGATGACTTCTTTTTGCACCCGAAGCCTCTATATATGATTTTTGGTCATTTTATTATTTTTTTCCCACCAATATGGTAAAAAAATGCTCAGAACAAAAGAACACGACCCTAAATACGAAAATCTGCCAAAAATATAAACAAAACCAAGATGATGCCGTTTCATACCCAAATCTTTCATTAATAATTTTCGATCATTTTGTTATTGTTTCCCATCAGTACGGCTCAAAAATGTAACGGTCAAAAGTTTAGGTCATTGGGCACGAAAACTCGCAAAAGCTACAAACTAACACATGATGACGTCTTTTTTGCATCCAAACCCCCACATGATTTTCTGTCATTTTCTTGTTTTTTGCCATCAATATGGTTAAAAAACGCTTAGAACAAAAGAACAGGACCCTAAATACGAAAGCCTGTCAAATATAGAAACCAACCCAAGATAACTACATTTTCCACCCAAATCTTTTGCACATAGTTTTCAGTCATTTTGTTGTTGTTTTCGTCAATACAGCTGAAAAATATTCCGGTCAAAAGTTCAGCTCTTTGTGCACGAAAACTCCGAAAAGTTACAACCCAACACATGATGACTTGTTTTTGTACCCAAACCATCCATACATCATTTTTGGTCATTTTATTGTTGTTTTCCATTAATACGTTTAAAAAATGCCTGTACCTAAAGTACGATACCGTCTGCATGAAAACCTGCCAAAAATAGAAACCAACCCAAAATGACTACGTTTCTCACCCAAATCTTTCGTATATAATTTTTGATATTTTTGTTCTTGTTTCCGATCAATACGACTCAAAAATATAACGGTCAAAAGTTTAGGTCATTTGGCACGAAAACTCGCAAAAGTTACAAATGAACACATGATGACTTCTTTTTGCACCCGAACCCTCTGTATATGATTTTTGGTCATTTTATTGTTTTTTCCCACCAATATGGTTAAAAAATGCTTAGAACAAAAGAACACGACCCTAAATACGAAAACCTGCCAAAAATATAAACCAAACCAAGATGACGACGTTTCATACCCAAATCTTTCGTTAATAATTTTCGATCATTTTGTTATTGTTTCCCATCAGTACGACTCAAAAATATAATGGTTAAAAGTTTATGTCATTTGGCACGAAAACACGCAAAAGCTACAAACTAACACATGATGACGTCTTTTTTGCATCCAAACCACCCACACATAATTTTCTGTCATTTTAATGTTTTTTGCCATCAATATGGTTAAAAAATACTCAGAACAACAGAACAGGACGCTAAATACGGAAACCTGCCATAGAAAGAAATCAACCCCAGATAGTTACATATTTCACCCAAATGTTTTGTACATAATTTTTGGTCATTTTGTTGTTGTTTTATATCAATACGATTGAAAAATATTCCGGTCAAAAGTTCAGGTCTTTGTATACAAAAACTCCCAAGTTACAACCCAACACATGATGACTTGTGTTTGCACCCAAATCATCCGTACATCATTTTTGGTCATTTTATTATTGTTTTCCATTAATACGATTAAAAAATTCACGTACGTAAAGTGCAGTACCGTCTACACGAAAACCTGCCAAAAATAGAAACCAAACCAAGATGACGACGGTCCTCACCCAAATCTTTTGTTAATAATTTTCGATCATTTTGGTATTGTTTCCCATCAATACGACTCAAAAATATAACGGTCAAAAGTTTCAGTCGTTTGGCACGAAAACTCGCAAAAGCTACAAACTAACACATGATGACTTCTTTTTGCATCTAAACCACCCGCACATGACTTTCGGTCATTTTATTGTTTTTTGCCATCAATATGGTTAAAAAATGCTCAGAACAAAAGAACAGGACCGTAAATACGAAAACCTGCCAAAAATAGAAACAAGCCCCAGATAACTACATTTTTCACCCAAATCTTTTGAACATAGTTTTCGGTCATTTTGATGTTGATTTCCGTCAATACGGCTGAAAAATATATCGGTCCAAAGTTAAGGTCTTTATGCACGAAAACTCACAAAAGTTACACACCAACACTTGATTACTTGTTTTTGCATACAAACCATCCGCACAACATTTTTGGTCATTTTATTGTTGTTTTCCATTAACACGATTAAAAAAATGCACGTACCTAAAGTACGATACGGTCTGCACGAAAACATGCCAAAAATAGAAACCAACCCAAGATAACTACGTTTCTCAACCAACTCTTTTGTACATAATTTTCGATCATTTTGTTATTGTTTCTCAGCAATACGACCCAAACATATAATGGTCAAAAGTTTAGGTCATTTGGCACAAAAACTCGCAAAAGTTACAAACCAACACATGATGACTTCTTTTTGCACCCAAACCCTCTGCATATGATTTTCGATCATTTTATTGTTTTTTCCCACCAATATGGTTAAAAAATGCTCAGAACAAAAGAACACGACCCTAAATACGAAAACCTGCCAAAAATATAAACCAAACCAAGATGATGACGTTTAACACACAAATCTTTCGTTAATAATTTTCGATCATTTTGTTATTGTTTCCCATCAATACGACTCAAAAATATAACGGTTGAAAGTTTAGGTCATTTGGCACGAAAACTCGCAAAAGCTACAAACTAACACATGATGACTTCTTTTTGCAACCAAACCACCCGCCCATGAATTTCTGTCATTTTATTGTTTTTAGCCCTCAATATGGTTAAAAATGTTTAGAACAAAAGAACAGGACCCTAAATACGAAAACCTGCCAAAAATAGAAACCAACCCTAGATAACTACATTTTTCACCGAAATCTTTTGCATATAATTTTTGGCGATTTTGTTGTTATTTTTCGTCAATACGGCTGAAAAATATTCCGGTCAAAAGTTAAAGTTATTTGGCACAAAATCTCGCAAAGGTTACAAACCAACACATGATGACTTCTTTTTGCACCAAAACCATCTGCACATTATTTTTTATTATTTTATTGTTTTTTCCCATCAATATGGCTAAAGAATGCTTAGAATAAAAAAACAAGACCCTAAATACAAAAACCTGCAAAAAATAAAAATTAACCCCAGATAACTACATTTTTCACCCAAATCTTTTCCAGGTAATTTTTGGCGATTTTGTTGTTATTTTCCATCAATACGGCAGAAAAATATTTCGGTCAAAAGTTCAGCTCTTTATGCGCGAAAACTCCCAAAATTTACAAACCAACACATGATGACTTGTTTAAGCACCCAAACCATCTGCACATGATTTTCGATGATTTTATTATTTTTTCCCATCAATATGGTTAAAAAATTCTCAAAACAAAAGAACAGGAACCTAAATACGAAAACCTGCCAAAAAAAAGAAACCAACCCCAAATAACTACATTTTTCACCCAAATCTTTCGCACGTAATTTTCGGTAATTTTGTTGTTGTTTTCCGTCAATACGGCTGCAAAATATTCCGGTCAAAAGTTCAGGTCTTTATGCACGAAAACTCTCAAAAGTTACAACCTAACACATGATGACGTCTTTTTTGCATCCAAACCACCCACACATAATTTTCTGTCATTTTAATGTTTTTTGCCATCAATATGGTTAAAAAGTACTCAGAACAACAGAACAGGACGCTAAATACGGAAACCTGCCATAAAAAGAAATCAACCCCAGATAGTTACATATTTCACCCAAATGTTTTGTACATAATTTTTGGTCATTTTGTTGTTGTTTTATATCAATACGATTGAAAAATATTCCGGTCAAAAGTTCAGGTCTTTGTATACAAAAACTCCCAAGTTACAACCCAACACATGATGACTTGTGTTTGCACCCAAATCATCCGTACATCATTTTTGGTCATTTTATTATTGTTTTCCATTAATACGATTAAAAAATTCACGTACGTAAAGTGCAGTACCGTCTACACGAAAACCTGCCAAAAATAGAAACCAAACCAAGATGACGACGGTCCTCACCCAAATCTTTTGTTAATAATTTTCGATCATTTTGTTATTGTTTCCCATCAATACGACTCAAAAATATATCGTTCAAAAGTTTAGGTCATTTGGCACGAAAAGTTGCAAAAGTTACAAATCAACACATGATGACTTCTTTTTGCACCCAAACCATCTGCACATGATTTTCGATCATTTTATTGTTTTTTTCCCATCAATATGGTTAAAAAATGCTCAAAACAAAAGAACAGGACCCTAAATACGAAAACCTAGCAAAAATAGAATTCAACCCCAAATATCTACTTTTTTCACCCAAATCTTTTGCACATAATTTTCAATCATTTTGTTGTTGTTTTTCGTCAATATGACTGAAAAATATTTCGGTCAACAGTTCAGGTCTTTATGCACGAAAACTCCCAAAAGTTACAAATCAACACATGACGACTTGTTTTTGCACCCAAACCATCTGCACATGATTTTCGATCATTTTATTGTTTTTCCCTATCAATATGGTTAAAAAAATACTTAGAACAAAAGAACAGACCCTAAATAAGAAAACCTGTCAAAAAAAGAAACCAACCCCAAATAACTACATTTTTTATCCAAATCTTTTGCACATAATTTTCGGTCATTTTGTTGTTGATTTCCGTCAATACGGCTACAAAATATTCCTGTGAAAAGTTCAGATCTTTATGCACGAAAACTCCCAAAAGTTACAACCTAACACATGATAACTTGTTTTTGTACCCAAACCATCAGCACATCATTTTTTATCATTTTATTATTGTTTTTCATTAATACGGTTAAAAAATGCACATACCTAAAGTACAATACCGTCTATACGAAAACCTGCTAAAAATATAAACCAACCCAAGATGACCACGTTTCTCACCCAAATCATTTGTACATAATTTACGATCATTTTGTTATAGTTTCCCATCAATACGGCTCAAAACTATAACGGTCAAAAGTTTAGGTCATTTGGCACGAAAATTCGCAAAAGTTACAAACCAACACATGATGACTTCTTTTTGCACCCAAATCATCCGCACATCATTTTTGGTCATTTTATTGTTGCTTTCCATTAATACGGTAAAAATCAAGTACCTAAAGTAGACTAACGTCTGCACGAAAACCTGCCAAAAATAAAAACCAACCCAAGAAGACTACGTTTCTCACCCAAGTCTTTCATACATAATTTTCGATCATTTTGTTATTGTTTCCCATCAAGGCTTCAATACCAAGGAGAACGAACATTCCAAAGTAAGCCTCTAGACCACGTTTGTCATTTTATGTGATGCATAGAAATCAGTTTGGGCACTACTTTCGGGGTGCTTTTGGGTGACTAAATGATTTCATAAATGCACCCAACCTAGACCAATGGAAAGAGGTTAAAAATATTTTTCTAATGATAGCTCATACACCTCATAAAGCTTCAATACCAGGGAGAACGAACACCCCAAAGTAAGCATCAAGACCACGTTTACGATTTTATGTCATGCCCAGAAACCAATTTGGGGCACAATTTTCGGGGTGCTTTTGGGTGATCAAATGATTTCATAAATGCACTCAACCTAGACAAATGGAAAGAGAGTAAAAACATCTTTCTAATGATAGCTCATACACCTCCTAAAGCATCAATACCAAGGAAAACGAACATCCCAAAATAAGCCCCAAGACCACGTTTATGATTTTATGTGATGCCCAGAAACCAGTTTGGGGCGCTACTTTCGGGGTGATTTTGGGTGACCAAAAGATTTCATAAATGCAACCAACCTAGACCAATGGAAAGAGGATAAAAATATCTTTCTAATGATAGCTCATACACCTCCTAAAGCTTCAATACCAGGGAGAACGAACATCCTAAAGTAAGAATCAAGACCACGTTTATAATTTTATGTGATGCCCAGAAACCAGTTTGGGGCACTAATTTCGGGATGATTTTGGGGGACCAATGATTTCATAAATGCACCCAACCTAGACCAATGGAAAGAGCGTAAAAATATCTTTCTAATGATAGCGCATACACCTCCTAAAGCATCAATACAAGGGACAACGAACATTCCAAAGTAAGCCTCAAGACCACGTTTATGATGTTATGTGATGCCTAGATACCAGTTTGGGGCACTAATTTCGGGGTGCTTTTGGGTGACCAAATGATTTCAGAAATGCACCCAACCTAGACCAACGGAAAGAAGGTAAAAATATCTTTCTAATGATAGCTCATACACCTCCTAAAGCTTCAATACTAGGGAGAACGAACATCCCAAAGTAAGTCTCAAGACCACGTTTATGATTTTATGTGGTACACAGAAATCCGTTTGCGGCACTAATTTCGGAGTAATTTTGGGTGACCAAATGATTTCGTAAATGCACCCAACCTAGACCATTGGAAAGAGGATAAAAATATGTTTCTAATGATAGCTCATACAGCTCCTAAAGCTTCAATATCAGGAAGAACGAACATCCTAAAGTAAGCCTCAAGACCACGTTTATGATTTTATGTGATGCCCATAAACCAGTTTGGGGCACTACTTTCGGGGTACTTTTCGGTGACCAAATGATTTCATAAATGCACCCAACCTAGACCAATGGAAAGAGGGTAAAAATACCTTTCTAATGATAGCTCCTACACCTCCTAAAACCTCAATACCAAGGAGAACGAACATCCCAAACTAAGCCTCAAGACCATGTTTATGATTTTGTGATGCCTAGAAACCGGTGTGGGCACTACTTTCGGAGTGATTTTGGGTGACCAAATGATTTCATAAATGCACCAAACCTAGACCAATGGAAAAAGGGTAAAAATATCTTTCCAATGATAGCTCATACACCTCCTAAAGCTTGAATACCTGAGAGAACGAACATCCCAAAGTAAGCCTCAGGACCACGTTTATGATTTTATGCGATGCCCAGAAACTAGTTTGGGACGCTAATTTCGGGATGATTTTGGGTGACCAAATGATTTCATAAATGCATCCAACCTAGTCTATTAGATAGAGGGTAAAAATATCTTTCTAGTGATAGCTCATACACCTCCTAAAGCTTCAATATCAGGAAGAAGGAACATCTCAAAGTAAGCCTCTAGACCACGATTATGATTTTATGTGATACCCAAAAACCATTTTGGGCATTACTTTTGGAGTGATTTTGGGTGACCAAATGATTTCATACATGAACCTTACCTAGACCAATGGAAAGAGGGTAAAAATATATTTCTAATGATAGCTCATAGACCTCCTAAAGCTTCAATACCATGGAGAACGAACATCCCAAACTAAGCTTCAAGACCATGTTTATGATTTTGTGATACCATAAATCAGTTTTGGGCGCTACTTTCAGGGTGATTTTGGGTAACCCAATGATTTCATAAATGCACCCAACCAAGACCGATGGAAAGAGGGTAAAAATATCTTTGTAATGATAGCTCATACACCTCATAAAGCTTCAATACCAGGGACAACGAACATCCCAAAGTAAGCCTCAAGACCACGTTAATATTTGATGTGTTGCCCAGAAACCAATTCTGGGCACTAATTTCGGGGTGCTTTTGGGTGACCAAATGATTTCATAAATGCACCCAACCTAGACCAATGGAAAGAGGGTAAAAATATCTTTCTAATGACAGCTCATACACCTCCTAAAGCGTCAATACCAGGGAGAACGAACATCCCAAAGTAAGCCTCATGACCACGTTTATGATTTTATGTTATGGACAGAAACCAGTTTGGACACTACTTTCGGGTGATTTTGGGTGACCAAATGATTTCATAAATGCACCCAACCTAGACCAATGGAAAGAGGGTAAAAGTATCTTTCTAATGATAGCTGATACATCTCCTAAAACTTCAATACCAAGGAGAACGAACATCCCAAAGTAAGCCTCAAGACCACGTTTATGATTTTATGTGATGCCTAGAAATGAGTTTGGGGCGCTACTTTCAGGGTGATTTTGGGTGAGCAAATGATTTCATAAATGCACCCAACCTAGACCAATGTAAAGAGGGTAAAAATATATTTCTAATGATAGCTCATACACCTCATAAAGCTTCAATTCCAAGAAGAACGAACATCCCAAAGTAAGCCTCAAGACCATGTTTATATTTTATGGGTTGCCCAGAAACCAGTTTGGGCACTACTCGAGGTGCTTTTGGGTGACCAAATAATTTCATAAATGCACCCAAATTAGACCAATGGAAAGAGGGTAAAAATATATTTCTAATGATAGCTCATACGCTCCTAGAGTTTCAATACCAGGGAGAACGAACATCTCAAAGTAAGCCTCAAGACCACGTTTATGATTTTATGTGATGTACAGAAACCAGTTTGGGCACTAATTTCGGGGTGATTTTGCGTGGCCAAATGATTTCATAAATACACCCAACCTAGACCAATGGAAAGAGGGTAAAAATATTTTTCTAACGATAGCTCATACACCTCCTAAAACTTCAATACCAGGGAGAACGAATATCCTAAAATAAGCCTCAAGACCACGTTTATGATTTTATATGATGCCCAGAAACCAGTTTGGGGCACTACTTTTGTGGTGATTTTGGGTGACCAAGTGATTTCATAAATGCATCCAACCTAGACCAATGGAAAGAGGGTAAAAATATCTTTCTAATGATAGCTCACACACCTGCTAAAGCTTTAATACCAGAGAGAACGAACATTTGAAATTAAGCCTCCAGACCACGTTTATGATTTTATGTGATGCCCAGAAAATATTCTAAGTTACCCATGCTGGACCCGCATCTTGATACTCATCTTTTAGGGATCTGGAGGTTTCAAAAATGGGATTGTGGCACACCACTGGAAATACGCTAAACCTAGCTTTCCAACGCAACCCCCTGCTTCTACTAAATGTTTCTAGATCTCCTGAAATTTTCTCTCAAAGTTGGCTACTTGAACAATGAGCTCGCTGGACTGGTTTTCCGACGAGTCTCTGACGACGGCGAAACGCCGCGCTATTGGGTGGCGAACATTTTCCTCCTCACCCTCATCTCAATGGAGGTGGAATGGAGGAGAAAGGAGGTCTGTGAGCGAGAAAATGAGCTTGCAAGGCTCGTCGGTCATCTTCCTCAATGGAACTTGCACCGGCGAGCCTCCAGTAAGGGTTAAATGGAGGTTTCAAGGCGTTTTTGAGTTATAAAAATGGTGGGAATGAGATAGGGGAAAGAGACACACCTAATGGAGGGAGAAAACCAGAGTTTGGTGGCGGAGCTTCGACGAAGCCAATTTTCCGGCGAGAGCTTCTGAAAGCTTTTTCAAACTGTTCTAAGCTGTTCTGATTGTTTTGGAGGCTTCTTAGAGGTTATTGGAAGGTGTTTAGGCGAAAAACAAGACTAGACCACACCTAATCAAACCACACCTAATCAAACCACACCTAATCAAACCAGACCGGAACGTCCGAACCAAACCGAACCGAACCAAACCACACCTAATCAAACCAAACTAGACCACACCGAACCAAACTAGACCACAACGGATCGAACAAGACCGGACTGAACTAAAACCAACCAAACCAGACTAAACAGAACCAGACCTACGCAAACCAAACCAAACCTAAGCGAACCAGACCGAACCAAAACCAACTGAACCCAATCAAACCAAACCAGACCAAATCCAACTATCAAACACACCGAACTGACCTATATCAAAACAGACCGAACCAAACGCAAGCGAAATGAACCCTACCGAACCAAACCCTATTCAATCAAACCCAATCGAACTCAAGCGAACAGAACCAAACCACACCTAATCAAACAAGACCAGACCACACCGAACCAGACCAGACTACACCGAACGAGACTGAAGCAAACCATACCAGAACGGATCGAACAAGACCGGACCGAACCATAACCGTCCAAAGCAGACTGAATCGAACCAGACCAAACAGAACCAAGCTCACGCAAACCAAACCAGACCAAACCGAACCTAAGCGAACCAGACCGAACCGAACCGAACCAGACCAGACCGCACCGAAGCAGACTGAATCAAACCAGACTGGACTGAACCAAACTAAATCGAACCGAACCAGACTAGATTGAACAGAACCGAACCAGACCAAACTGACCCAAAGCGAACCAGACCAGAACCAACCCAACCAGACCGATCCAAACCACACCGAACTAAACCAGACCAAACCGAACCCAAGCGAACCAGACCGAACCAAACCAAACTGAATCGAACCAGACCAAACCGAACCCAACCATGCCAAACTGAACTAGACCGAACTGAACCAGACTAAGCCAAACAAGAACGTCCGAACGAGACCGAATCGAAGCAAACCAAACCACACCTAATCAAACCAGACCACACCGAACCAAACAAGACCAGAATGGATCGAACAAGATTGGACTGAACCATAACCGACTGAACCAGATTGAATCGAACCAGACCAAACCAGTCCTAACCGAACCCAACCAAACCAAATCGAAGAAGACCGAACCTAAGCGAACCAGACCGAACCGAACTAGAAAGAATCAAACCAAACCGAACTCAAGCAATTTGAACCGAACCCAACCAAACCAAACCAGACCAAATCTAACCACACCAAACCAGACCGAACCCTAAACCCTAAACTGAACTGAACCCTACCGAACCAAACAGAACCAAACCCTATTCAATCAAAACCCAACCGACCTCAAGCGAATCGAACCGGACCAGGCCACCATCCCAGACCAAAACACACCGAACAAGACTAGACTAAACCGGACCGAAACAGATTAGACAGGACCGAACCAGATCGGACTAAACCAGAACCAATCGAACCAGACCGAACCAAACAGTCCTAACCGAACCTAACTAGACCAAACCAAAGAAGACCAAACCTAACCAGACTAGACTGAATCGAACCGAACCAAACCAGATCGAACCGAACCAAACCAGATCGAACCGAACCCTACCAAATAGAACTCAAACGAACCGAATCGAACCAAACCGAACCGAACCAATCGAACCGAACCATACCTAACTGAACTCAAGCGAATCAAACCGAACCAGACCAGACCAGATCGAACCAGACCGGACTGACCTATACCATACCGAACAAGACCGGTTTGAACAAGACCGGACCGAACCAGATCAAATCTAACTACACGAACCGAACCAGACCTAACCGAACCGAAGCAGACCAAACCAAATCATACTGAACCTAAGTGAACCAAACCGAACCGAAGCAAAACGAACCAAACCAACCCGAACTCAAGTGAACCGAACCGATACATACCAAACCAGATCGAACCAAACCAAACCAAAACCAACTAAACCCAATCCAACCGAACCACACTGAACCGAATCAGACTGAATTGAACCCAAGCGAACTGAACCAGACCGAACCGAACCAAACCAGACCACACCGAACTAGACCGGACGGAATCAGACCGAACCGAACCAGACCGGACCAAACCAAACCAGATCGGACCGAACTAGAACCTACAGAACCAGACTGAATTGAACTAGACCGAACTGAACCAAACTAAGTCAAACCGAACCAAACCAGATCGAACTGAATCGAACCAAAATAGACCAAATCGAACCGAACCAGACCAGACAGAACCCAAGTCAACCAGACCAAACCGAACCAGTCCGGACCAAATCAGACCAGACTAAACCAGAACCGATCGAACCAGACCCAATTGAACCAGACCTAACCATACCAGGCCAAACCAAACCAGTTCTAACAGAACCCAACCAGACCAAACCGAAGAAGATCGAACCTAAGCGAACCAGACCGAACCGAACCAGACCGAACCGAACCAGAAAGAATCAAACCAAACTGAACTCAAGTGATCTGAACCGAACCAAATCCAAGCAAACCCAACCAAACCAAACCAGACCAAATCTAACCACACCAAATTGAACCCAACCAGACCATACCGGACCAGACTGAACCGAACCAAATCAGTCCTAACCGAACCCAACCAGAACAAACCGAAGAAGATCGAACCCAAGTGAACGAAACCAAAACGAACCGAACTAGACTAGGCTAAACCAGAACATCCAAACTATACCGAACTGAACCAGACCATACCACATCGAACCAGACCGAACCAAACCAGACCAGAACGGATCGAACAAGATCGGACTGAACTAGAACCAACCAAACCATACCAAAAAGAACCAAACCTATGCAAACCAAACCAAACCAAACCTAAGCGAACCAGACCGAAACGAACTGAACCAAAACCAACTGAACCCAATCAAACCAAACCAAACCAAATCCAACTATCAAACACACTGAACTGACCCATATCGAAACAGACCGAACCAAACGCAAGCGAACTGAACCCTACCGAACCAAACCCTATTCAATCAAACCCAATCGAACTCAAGTGAACCGAACCAAACCACACCTAATCAAACCAGACCAGACCACACCGAACCAGACTGAACCAAACCAGACCAGAACGGATCGAACAAGACCGGACTGAACCAGAACCAACCAAACCAGACTGAATCGAACCAGACCAAACAGAACAGGCCCTCGCAAACCAAACCAGACCAAACCGAACCTAACCAGACCGAACCGAACCGAACCAAAACCAACCGAACCAGACCAAACCGAACCACACCGAACCGAACCAGACTAAATTGAACCCAAGCGAACCAAACCAGATCGAACCGAACCGAACCAAACCAGACCACACCGAACTAGACCGGACGGAACCGAACCAGACCAGACAACACCGAAGCAGACTAAATCAAACCAGACCGGACTAAACTAAACTAAACCAAACCGAACCAGATCAGATTGAACCGAACAGAATCAAACCAGACCAAACCAAACCAAACCAGATCACATCGAATTAGACCGGACGAAACCAGACCGGATCGTGCCGGACCAGACCGAACTAGAACCGACCGAACCAGACTGAATCAAACCAGACCGAACTAAACAAAACTAAGCCGAACCGAACTGGACTAGATTGAACCGAACCAAACCAAACCAAATCAGACCAAACCCAAGTGAACCAGTCCATGGATCATAAAATAAAAAAAAAAGGAAAAAGTGATATATATATATATATATATATATATATATATATATATATATATATATATAACAATATTACATTATTTTGAATAGAAAACATATTTATAAAAAAAATCTAATTTTACAATTTATAGTACAATTATTTTAAATTATTTTAGTGATTCTTATTTTCATTCGAAATTTTATTCAACAATAACATTTGGAAGATGATGTAATCACTAAAAAATTTTAAATGAAAGAATCAATTAATGTTATCATTATTATATTACCATCTTTATTTATAATAAAGGGAAATGTTGATAATGTTAATAATAAATAAAGAAGATAATCAATTAAAACTAATCAAAATATTTATATACAAATATCAAATCTACTGTGAACTCATTACCGAATATTTATATATAAAAGTATATGGTTAAGAAGAAGAAAATGTAGAAAAAAAGTTAAGAATCTAACCTAGGTTTAAGAGTATGTTGAGTTTGAATCATCCACTTAAAGTGTGTATAATAAAGAGTTGAGACTCTTCAATCAAAGCAATAAATGACACGATTGCTGAAGAGCAATTGGAGAGGAAAAACATTAGAGATTTGTTATACAGTTGTTTTTTTAAAAAAGGATTTAGAAAAGAAAGTGTTGGCTTGAGCATAAAATGAAGGTTTAGGAATTAGCAGGAATTCCAAAGTAGTGGTCTACGTGTATTTGCCGGATTGTGCCAGCCCGCAATGATAAATAAATGATATTATAGTATTATTTTACTGAAAAGGAGAAAGAAAAAGGAAAACATTGGAAATTGTATTGTATTGACAGCAAAGTTGACATGTCAAAAGTTATAGATAAAGAAAGAGGGAGTGATGATGTTGGCGGAGTTGGAGGTCACGCCAGCCTCGCCAATGCTTTTGTATTTTGGGCTATAAAACCATTCCTAAGTTCCTGCTTCAGATTCTCAATTCCTCTCTTCCAACATGAACGGGAAAGCCTGCATCTCTAAGGAGCTCAATGCCAAACACGCCAAGGTTTCATCAATCCCATGTCATATGGGATGGAGTTTTGCTCTCTAAAATCTCTAATCTTTTACTTAAATTAGGTTTCCTTTACTTAATAAACATAGATTTACTCAAATCTGATGTTTTGCCCTCATGCAGATCTTGGAAGGACTTCTTAAGCTGCCGGAGAACAGGGAGTGTGCAGACTGCCGGAACAGGTATATTCATTTCTTAACTCACTATTTTATTTTATAAACATTGCTTTTCTTTCTTATATTCATCTGCAAGTTACCAAATTTATCTATTAAAAAAATATAAAAAAAATAGATCGGTAAATCTATCTATCAATTTATCCTACCATTTCAATTTATATAACGATCAATCTTTTAGCATTTCAATCTTATCAATCTTCATAATAAAGGACTTTCTTTCCAAGTTGCATTTATTTTCCCATTAAGGCCTTGGATCACTCCTACTTTTACATCCCTACCAATCTCCAAAAGACATATATTTAAATTTAAAATAATTAATTAATGACATCTAATTAATTACATGCGCATTAAGATTGATTAATAGTAAAGAAATGATAATTCAAGATCATCCAATAATTTTCCTGAATAGCAGGGATGGTAAATATCTCTATTTTATATTTTACATAATTAATTGTTCATGTTTCAATATCGATTATTCAATTAGCAACTAGAGATGAGTGTCTAAAGTAAATAAAATAAGTCATTGACGGAACTACGTTGAAATGAAAGTTTTTTCACCCTTATATATATATATATATATATAGAGAGAGAGAGAGAGAGAGGTGTAAAAATAGATTAATATTAAAAAGTTATTCATATTTTAAAATGACATAATATATTTTTTTCATTTTTATAAAATATCATTTCTTTATTTCATTATTAGGAAAATAATTAATGACATACTTACATCTTTCCACATAAATATAATATTTTTATAATTTTTACTATATAAATAATTATATTTTTTATTTTCAAATAAAATGTTTAATTGTTATTCATTTTAATAAAATTTGTTGTCATCTTTTGCTTAAGAAGTATAAATAATTATATACAAGACTTTTATTAATCTTATTTTAAAATTATATAATGTTATTATGAATAATTTAGGAAGTAAATAAGTTTAAGTGTAAAAACACAGTTTGATAGTTTATGAGCCCTTAGATAGTATATATCCAATGTTTTTTACATTGCACTATTTATTGAAAAATTTCATCCTGAAATATTAGTTGTTTTTAAATTTACCTTTCCATTTCTCAAATATTGTCAGGGCACCACGATGGGCTAGTGTTAACCTTGGGATTTTCATTTGCTTGCAATGTTCAGGAATTCACCGAAGCCTTGGAGTTCATATATCAAAGGTTTACATTTTTGTATCGAGTTCTTTTATGCTATATTTTTTTGGTAGAAATGGGAAAAGTAAATTAAATAAAAAAGAAATTAATGAGCGAAAATGGGTGACACTTTAAAAAAAAAAAAACATAAAAAAATATTAAAACATAACATAATTGATTTTCAAAATAATCCTAAATTCTATTTTGATCACAAGAGTTTACGTAACACATACACAAATTAATATAATAAACCTCAATTCTAAAACAATTGAAACTTCATAGTTACGTGAATATATAATAATTTAATAAAATATATTCGCATATTAAAACAAATTCCTCACATTTTCATATTAAAAAATAAAGATGATAAATATTATTATTCATAATAATAATAATAATATTATTATTATTATTATTATAAAAGATATAGGGATCTTCCATTTCATATTATATGTTTATATCAGAATACTCCTATTAAACATATCTCAATAATATTAAAACCCAATCTATCAAAAATATCATTAATAAAAATCAATATCAATTAGTTTTCTATCTATGTTAAGATGATTACTTGTATATAGTCTCTCTCTATATATATATAAAGACACGGGGATCTTTCTTTTCATACAATTCATATTATATGTTTATATCAGAATACTCTTATTAAACATATCTCAATAAAAATTAAAACGTAATCTATAAAAATATCATTAACAAAAATTAATATCATTTAGTTTTCTAAGTTAGAGTAGTTACTTGCATAGAATTTGAATGCAAAAATTATTTTTTAGTTTTTTACCAACTTAAATCTTAATTTATGCAGATAATTAATTTACTGAGTTCTTTTTTTCATCAGGCATCCATAAAAGACCACAATATCACACTAGGTATATACACATAAAATACATAATTAATATATATAATAAATTACATATTATATTCATTTATACATCTCAACAACATTATAAAGGTATTTATTTACTATTTGTAATATAAAATATATTATAGAATACAATTTATATTACACAAAAACATAAATTTATTATTTATACATAAATAATATAAGTAATATTGTTTAAGGAAATACTTTTTGCATAAATAAAAATCATTCAAAGAAAATGGGTCACTCTATACTTATCTCTCAGTTAAACAAGAAGTTTCTTGATACTCAAGTGAGAAAACTCTTAACAGCAAGTTCTACATTTTTTTTTTTGTCTAAGTCTATCTCTCAATTAAGCAAGAAGTTTCTTGATATTCAAGTGAGAAAACTCTTAACAGCAAGTTCTACATTTTTTTTTTCTGTCTAAGTGAGAATTCGTTGCTTAAGTGAGAATAAAACAAAAACAAGAATATGTAAAATTTGTAATACAAACTTATATTGTCTTATATCACTTTAAAATGTTTTTCTAATTTTTTTTGGTCATGAATCAAAAATAATTATGTACCTATCTTACACTTTATAACATCAACAATGTACTTCTAACTAAAAAAAAAAAAAAAATACTTTAAACTTCAATTAGTACTCCATAGTTTCTACTTTAAACCTCACATAAATTCAAAAATTTGTAACTTACTAGTCTAATGACAAACCAGTTACCTTTAATAATAATATATCTTGGTCACAAACTATAAGAGCTCAATCATGTATATAAATTCAGCTTCATAATAAAAAAATAAGTTTTCATTTCAATCAACTATTTGTCTACTAGGTTTTTCTAATATCAAGTTATACTAAAATTCCAAATTAATTAAAATAACTTCAATATATTAGCTTCCATTACCTTCATCCAAGAGTTTTAAAAGGAAAAAAAAAAAAAAAAAAAAAAAAACAACGCGACTAAACAGAATTAGAAAAATCCTAGCCTATTCCTAAACGACTTAATTCACAAATAGAACACATTATTATATACCTAGTCTAACAAATATTGATACAATAATCTCATTTATCACATGCATATCTAACAAAGAGAAAACTTACTCTAAAATAAAATTTAATTTATTCAAATTGTCCTAAAGTTTTTTATCATCTATACTATAATTTCTGATTGGAGAAATACAAGAAATAAACATAATTTTAGAAAGAATTTGAAGAAAATATGAAAGAAATAAATTTTAAAAAATGATGAGAATTATAAAAGACTAAATAGTTTATTTTTATAATTTATATTAAAGGATACCTTAGAATTTTAATTTTTATTATTTTCAAAATCATTCCAAGTATACATTTTTTTATCGGCATTCCAAGTATACATGAAAACTACATCTTGAAAAAATAGTTACGGAAGGTAGTTCAACTATTTCTAATTTAGTTAACAACATTATATATTTCTAAATTAGTTATTTTTTAATTATTTAACTAAATTTTATATTTTCTAATTGAATTAGTTTTTTTAGATTAAACAAATATAATTATTTGAACTACATTCTTATTAGCGGAGGAGATAAAACGATTTTACCATTCTATTTCTTTTAACTCGAAATATTACTTCCATTCATTTATCAAAGAGGTACGACCAGCAACTCTTTATAGAAAATATGCATTCTTAACATTATCAAAAAATTTATCAAATTCTTTTGACAAATTAGATTTAATTTTACTGATAAAAATATCACAATGGAAAACTCACTTAAATGAGCAATTGGATTGTGTAAATATTTTTTAAAACTCTTATATAGTACTAGATTAAACTATTCAGTGGCTAACTTTGTAAAAGGTGAACCAAAAAAAAGAGAGTTTAATTTAATTTTAATAAAAATAATTATTTCTGTGCTTTATATTAATTCAATTAACTGTTTTTAGATCAGTTTAACTTTTTTCTAATAATAGTTAGTCTGTGAATCACTTGGTGTGGATAGCATAGTTGTTTTCATTGTTGGAAATAAATTTCTTTAATGATTTTCTAGTAATGTAGTTTTTGTAATATTCTTAATAATATCTACATTGTTTATAATTCTATATGGCTGCATACAAATTGTTGCAAATTGGAATATAAATGATTGTTTTTTAAGCAATATCCGATATTTCTGTTCAATGGAGGGTTACAATAAAGCACTATATGCTAATATATTATTTAAGTACATCTTTCTATCAGTAAATTTATTATAATGATCCCGTCTTCTTATTTTGCAACTAGGTGCGCTCCACAACTTTAGATACGTGGTTGCCAGAGCAAATTTCTTTCATGCAATGTAAGAAACCATGTAATTTTATTATTTTTCTTGCTTTCTTAATGAAAATTATTGTTAACTGAATTACGGAAAGATGTGAGTGATACTCATCCTCATAGAAAATGGAAGATAATATGTGAGCGTTAGTTTTATTTATTTCTTACTTTGCAATAAAAAAAACGGAAACAGGAAATAAATGTCATAGAACTAATGGATATTTTTTATATGATTCTTTGTAATGATCAGTTACCTTACCTAGGATAGTGAATTAAAAAATTTTAATCATAGCAATTAAGACATTAATGTAGTTATTGCAATTATTATTTGTTGTCTCAAACTTGGTGGATAACTACCGCTGAGCTAGTCTCTCTATACACATGTTACACGCAGGTATGGGTAATGTAAAGTCAAATAAGCACTGGGAGGCAGAAATGCCACCAAATTTTGATAGAAGTAAATTGGCAATGGAGAAGTTTATCCGTATGAAGTAAGCTTCTGATAGACATTATTTTTTTATTTTTTATTTTTGAAAGTAAAAGATAATTTCTATCGACTATTGGATTTCCCGATGTACTTTAGTTGGTTGGGATGTTTTAGGTATGTGGAGAAAAGATGGACTTCAAAAGATGAAATGCAATCAACATCAAATGGAGGGGCTAGGAATGGTATTCTCAAGAACAGCAGAAGACTTTCTCTTGAAGAAAGCATTCTTGCAAACCACGTCTCACAAATTCTACCACCAATAACAAGAGCACGCGGGGTAACCATGTTATACATTATTCATTAAAGAGAAGTATATATTTTTAAATTATAACTGTGTGTATTTTTTTTAAGGCGAAATTATAACTGTGTATGTTTTGATCGGATGATCTTCTTTACAAATATTTTAAAAAAATACAAAACAAATTCAAGAGAAATGAGCTAGTTCATTACAATTGTAACATACAACTACTACTATTAGCTAATTATTATATTAATGGAGGTATGATGGGAAGAGTAACAGGTTATTTAGTTTAGTGATCAACCATGAGAAGAAACAAACTTTAGTGATCAACTTTAGGTATGTTGAATTTGAAGATTGTTGAAGGAAGACGATGATTTTCAGGATTCTCTAACAATACTGAACATATTTATTGAACACCTCTCCATCTCCATATCTCTCTCTCTCTCTCTCTCTCTCTCTATATATATATATATATATATATATATATATATTAATTTAACAAAAAGAATCATATTTATTGATTTTTTCAATAATGAACGATCTAATATGTGACTTTATATTGATCTTATTTCTACATTTCTATTCAAGTATAGGTCATATAATCTAAGATCGATGCTGCAAAATAATAAGGTTTGAGGAACTGTATATCTCATACACAATGGTTGAGCTGATATGTACATACTTATACATAAGATCTATGTACTTATTCTTTCGAAATGTTATTTAATGGAGTTCCTTACCATTCCAGTGAATTGTTGTTTATTCTACTATATCTTTTTAATAGAAGGTCACAACTATTATTACTTCATCATCTTTTTTTTTTTTTCTTCATTATCTAAGTAACATATATCTCTTTTTGTTGTGTTTTCTGTGACCCTAGTTTTGCTTACCTTCCAATTTACTCTATCTTGGAAACACGAGGATATGTTTGTTTAAGTGTATTTATGCAATTCAGGGTTTTATAGACACACAAAAGAAGAATTCTTCTCCATTTAAAAGGCCATCCTCATCTGTTGATTTTGACAAGTCCACAAAGAGCATCGGTACTGGGGACATTTTCAACTTGCTTTGCATCTATGACGATAACCAAAATTTCTCAACAGTGACACCTTCAAGTTGGGCAACATTTGATTGTATGATAAATCATTGTCTATGATCTTTTCATATTTCTTTTATTGAATTCAATGAATAAAAGAGTGCTTACATAATATTGAAAATCCGAAGCAGTAAAGATGTATGACATATTGAAACTTTTTTTCATTCTAACAGATTCTTTCTTATCCTTGACCCATAGTTGTATTTCACAACCAAAGATGAAGGGTGACTCTCATCTTAAGTACTTTTAAATTATTAATTAAAAATTATTAAATCAATCATATGTATGTTTTGCAGGAGAAGAATCAGGATTTTAAGTTCATAGCCTTTTCAATTAATCCTTGGTGTAGGTGTCACAAGATTATATTTACATTTGAAGATGTGAAGTGGCATGAGCATTTTGCTGCATAAGGTTGGTGTAGGCATTTTCTCATTTTTATATTTTTTTAACAATGTGATTTTGCACTTTAATATTTTGGTGAATCTCTTGATTTTTCGTTGATTTTCTTCCATTCCTATACCCTCTATATCCTTTGAAATTCTTAAATTTACCTGAACTAAGTCAAGTTAATTCCAATATACTTTTTTATACGAGTAATATTGCCTAATATGACAAGGTATGTTTAAGACTTTAGCTGTTAATGCATTGTTTTTATAATTGTTTTAAAAAAATACCATGATGTAATTGTGTTGTTATATTCTTTGAGTAAATAATTATAATTTGTTAATTAATATTGTTCTATTTTCTTAAAGAATCTTTTTTTTTTCACAGGTTTGTTAGAGTACAATGTTTTGAACGGACATATACACACACTTTGGTGTTGAAATGGGGCATAGAATGGTTTGATTTATATTGTAGTTCATTGTTCTTACAACATTAACTGGTCTATAGAACAAAAATAATTGTAAATTTAATATAAATTAACTTACGTTTGTCCAACCTTTTTTTTCCTTTTTATATCAAAATAAATAGACACTGCTATCATTACAGTGAATTTTTGTTGCTTGACACAATGGTTGATTTCGCAGCCTTAAGGCTTTTAGTTGCACAGTGCCAGGTCTGTTAAGAGGTTTTACCCCTTTTTAATAAAATTACCTTTCTATAATATATATTGGTCACTCTTATATTACAGTTTATTATTCAATTTATATTTCAAAAATATACATATACTTAACTATATATAAGATAATCATCATAGCGAGAATTAAACACATTTTAGTTGTCAATCATGTATATTAATATTCAATAATCATACAATATCAATATTCATAATGGATAAATAAATAAAATTAACACGCACAATTAATTTTAAAGCGTATTGTTTGAAGAAAAGTATGGATTGAATAATAGATTTGAGGGAGTGAAAAAAAATATTTAAGATAAAAGTTTGTATATTTGAATTAAGAGAAAGATAGTAAAAAAAAAGAAAAAGTTTGTATAATTGATTAAATAAATTATTTTAATAAATAAAATAATATTAAATATAATTTATAAAATAAATTAAAGTTAAAAATAAATTATCATGGTTAATATTAGTATTTTATTTCATAAATTTATTTTAATTTTATTACCATTACCTTTATTATTATTTTAAAATTTTATTATTGTAATTATTATTTATAATTTTATTATTATTTATTTATTTATGTATTTAACATAAAGCATATATTAATAAAATATTAAATTTATTTTTATTTTATTAATTATTTTAACATTTTTATTTTATTATAAATTTACTTATTATATATATTTTAATTATTTATTATTTTAAAATAAACAAATAAATATTTTTATTATATTTTACTTTGCAAATAGTTGCAAATCTTTGCCTTTACGAATTGAAAGTTTTTGAAAAAACTTTGTTTTTCCTTTTTTTGCATTTTAGTCTTTTTTTGTTAATTCACTCGCTTTTTATCATTACAAACAAACAGATCCTAAGTGTAGATTTTTAGATAATAATGTAACTTCTTAACATATGATTGCCTTTAAAAAAATTTCAAATTGACTTAGTATGTGATTAAAGTGTTTCAAAATTAATGTCATATATGCTTTTGAGATATACTAAAATAAATAAAAAATTACAATCAATTTATCATTGTCAAAGTTATAAAAGTTAATACAGATAATTAAAATAATGAAAAATTCAAATTTAACTATGGATTAGCGAACTTTAAATTTTATCTAAAATTATCAATGGAGTAGAATTGGTATAATTTTTACATTGATGTGATTTTTTCCGTGGGAATAATTAAAGGTAAATTCCAATAAATATAAAGAAGTGAAATTTATGGAATGATACCAAGTGTAGGATAAAATGTCAAATTAAAGTCGTTGTAAGTGATTATAAAGTTTCTTTGAAATATGATAAAATATATATATTTTTTGTTTTACAGTAATTATTATATATTTTCTTTACATAAGTAAGTCAAATTGGGTCTATCCAATTTATTTAAACCCATTGCATTTACTTAACCCAATTATATTTGGGTAACAAATCAAACCATTGTTAATTCATTTGATACCTGCTATCCCATGTGGTACGGGAAGAAGCAGGAAGCTTGAATTTGAAACAAAGATGAACAGCAGTAAACACAATCTGTTGCTTGGTTGTGGTCATATGGCGCCATCCCCACCGGTGAAACGATGTCGTTTAGGTTGGCGCGCCAAAGCACAGCTGGCGGCAGAAATGGAAATTCGGGTGTGCAGCAACCGCAGCTGCCGCAGACAGGGCTCATTTCAAACCCTAGAAACCCTCTCTGGGGTCGCTCCTCCAAACGTAACCGTAAAGTCGTGCGGGTGCTTGGGGCGTTGCGGTGGGGGCCCCAACCTGGTGGTCCTGCCTGATGGTCTCATCTATGGCCATTGCGGGACGGTTGCTCGGGCGGCGGAGCTCATAGTCACTCTGTTTGCCCAAGCCGGCCATGACCCCAAGACTTGTTTGGACGCGCTTGCTTTGAGAAAGAGAGCGGACATTGAATTTGCCAACCGAAATTTCACTCAGGCTGAGCTTCTGCTCTCACAGGTACACGCTGGCCAAAGCAAACCTTTCTTCATTCTCCATTTGACTTTAGACTTTTTGTACTCATTCTTCCTTTCTATCTTTTCAAATCAATTGATACAGGCTATAGATTTAAAACCATTTGGTGGCCTGCATATCACATTTAAATGCAGGTTTGCTAAACTCATTCTTTATATCAGGTTTTGCTTCCTTTGTTACGTTATTATCTATTTTTACATTTGACATTCAGGTCATTTGTAAGGCTGGAATTGGGCAACTACTCTGGTGCCCTCCAAGATGCTGAAGAGGCTCTGGCATTAGCTCCCCGCTATTCGGAGGTGACTCGAATTCTTATATACATACATATATATATATATATATATACATACATACATACATACACACATACATACATACATATACATACATATATATATATATATATATATATATATATATATATATATATATATATATATATATATATATATATATATATATATATATATATATATATATATA
>Ga0209489_102461_pt1 | contig 37718 bp, 19 predicted proteins | sample SiratrowhiteBW_FD_187527 | JGI IMG/M metagenome (GOLD analysis project Ga0209489, IMG submission 187527) | Root nodule microbial communities of legume samples collected from California, USA - Siratro white BW (SPAdes) (version 2) | ecosystem: Host-associated > Plants > Roots > Nodule | place... | reverse complement strand
GTACACATTACTATAAGTTCCTTGACCAATCTAATACAAAGGAAATTTAAAGAAAAATTAAACAAGAATGAGAAGAACAGAATATTGCATCTCAATATGCAGACTCAATTGGACTTCAAACCACATCCACACATCCCTAATATGGCAAGACTCATCAAATGCATTTCCATTTTAAGTTAAATGTAACACAAGCACCTAAATGAAATTGATAGTCAAAATTTTTGCCAATCAATACAAACCCACCTTATCAATTTTCTCAAATGTGTCAGCTTTTCGGGGAATCCACCCACTAAGGGCTTCACCACACACTGCTGTTAGCCAAGGTGGCCACCCAGCTGCTACTTGTTCCCCCTGCAGATGCTTCGGTGGATTACTTAGCCTTGGGTTTGGCTTTGATCTTCTTCTGTCACCCTTTGGCCCCCGGACTCCATCGACACCACCATTCTCTTCCTTCCCCTTCTCTTTCTCCTTCTCCTTCTCACCATTCAGAGCCTCTACCACGTTCTCCTCAGCTCTGCTTGAGGACACTTCATCAACTTTCTTGTTGGATTCAACACTCACACTCTTCTCCTCCTTCACCTCGGAGATTATTCCCGACGACACTTCTCTGCCAATCACACACCCCATTAACTCTCCTCGAATCCAAGCTTCATTCCCTTGACATGGCTCGCTTTAGTAAGGGTTTCTGATCACTACAATAATCCAATAACAATAAAAAAAAGGTAAAACACGAGCATGATTATACGATTATGATATAACTATGACGAGTAAAAAACATTTTACCCTTGATCAACCTGGTCATCCCACAACAATCGGTAACATCATCCGGGGTAATCAACAAACTTAAGCATCAAGTGATGAGTGAGAAGAATTTGGAATAAAAAGCAAAACTTATCCCCGTCTTGAACGATCACTGGCCCACAAGGTGCAGGAGCACAAACATACACACTGACCAATTAAGAATTCAGTTGAGGAGGAGGTCAAAGGTAGCACGATTCAGTGCGCCGCCAAAGTGATCTATCTACATACACAAAAGGAAAGTGAAAAAGTTCAAATTTTTATTTATATTTATATTTTCCCAGATAGAGGAAGCACGTGATGGGTTGAGAAAAAAAAGGGCAAAGAAGAAAAACAGAAAAGAAAAGAAAAAAGAGCATGGGGTGTTGCAGAGCGTGATGGAGAAAGAGTAATTAGAACTGGGGTTTGCATTTGTATAAAGAGAAAGACGTTGTTGTCTTGTCTGAGAAGTGTGGGCACTGTTTACCTGCGTTTGTTTGTCTGGTGATGTTGTTTGGTCTTTTGTGGCTCTCTCCGAGACGAGACGAGGAATATAGAGAGGATGAGATCTTCAAACTCTCACAAAGTCAAACCTCTCTAAATCTCTTTCTTACAACACCAATTTCATCTGTTTTCTACTTGTTTACTCTTTCCAGCTTCCTAAATTCATGCCTATTATTGTTAATTTCATTATTGTGCCCAAAGAAATTAGGGAATCACTGGAAAAAAGGAAATTGAGAGATTCACAAACCAAGGACCCAAATGATTGCTAATTATTATTACTATTTTTTCATTTTGAATTCTGTTCAAACTGCTAACATGTTTGGCCGGAGGAAGATGATGAAAATGAGTGATGGAATCAAATTGATTTGTTTGACCAGATGAAAATGAAAGAAATAGTTAAAAAGTGAATAAGTTTTACTATTCATTTTATTTTATTTTCATTTGCTAATAAAACATTTTTAAATTTTATCTATTTATTATTTATTTTTACTCGTTTTAAGTTTTATATATCAAACGGTTCTTAACTTTTTATGTGGTAAAGGAATAAGATATAGATAAAAAAGTAGGTAGGGGGAAAATAAAATAGAAAATAAAATACGAGCACGTAGTTTTTTTTTTTTGTTAAATCAATATATTTTTTAGTGAGGACTAGTTTTTTTATATATTGAAATTTATGTAAGAAATTAACTTTTTTAAATGACTTGTTTTTATTTCTTAATTAATAAAGTGCTGATTAAATTTTATTATTTTCTTTTGAAATTAAAATAATTGAAATAATCGGTACTTATAATTTTAGTACCGATTTAATGTTTTAGTTTGGTGGAAACATTACTAAGGATTTCTTTGAAAAAAATGGACTTTTTTTAAGAGAAAAAAATAAGGAAGCTAACTTTTTCTTATAAATTGATAAGTTAAAATTTATAAAATAAATAGAAAATAACTTTTATACATATACATAAATTTAAAAGTTAATTTTAGCATAATCTAATTTAAATTTTTAAAAATACTTTTGAAAAACTTTCTCTTTCAGTGCTCTTTCTCTTTATTGTTTAGAATCTGATTTACTCTATAAGTGGAATATTGAAGAAGTATGAAATGTAAGTTAAAACCAAATAAACTCGTCCTACTTTAAGTTTAGACTAAATGAGTTTGACTTCATAGATAGATTTACATATTTTTATATTAAAAATTCAATATAATTGAAATATATATAAAATCTTCCTTCGTAACCTAAAACATGAAAATATACTATAAATATGTATAAAAAAATCTCGTACAGAGAATTTTACAAAAACAATTATTATATACAATATTTTTTTAAAAATATAGAAGTAAAACTTTTTTGAGAAAAACACGGAAGCAAAACGTTCTAAGTTATAAAACAAGTACATGTAAATAATTATGTAGTTATTAATCAAAATATGATTATTACAAAAAATTGAAACATGGATGGTATATTGATAACTTAACAAAAAATTGTAAAAATTTAATATTATCAAAACATGCATCTTTAATCTCATCTCACCCAATTTTTACAATATCAATAATTATTTTACTAAACATTATTAATTTTAAATATCACTCTTCAAAGGGTTGTAACTTCCAATTCATAATCACTTTCAAAATATAAGCTTCAAGTAAGTTTTATAAAACTAACACTTAGACCAAAGTCTCAAAAATATAAAAGGATTACTCATAATTCACCTAATTAGAGTTATTGTAGTTTCTTCCACATATTCAGTAAAAGCATTATGTAAAAATTTTCAATGATTTTTAACAACGTGATATATTCATTTACACAATCTAGATTACCAATAAAGTTTGAATATTTTATTATTATAATGATTCAAATACTCCATACTCACATTATGTTCAAACTAAGTTAATTTATCACCTTGATAACTAACCTTCTCACCAATCATATAATTCATTTCTTAATACTAAAATATCTATTAATACATAACCTTGAAGGTTTTAATAAAATATATTATAAGACAATATTAACATTTGAAAACACTTTTAACAATTAAACATGTCATAAAAACATTGGAATATTATTTAAGAAAAAAGTCCTTGTTTTAGTGATATAACTAAGAAAAGCAAATAATACATGTGATCATCTTTTACTTGAATGATAAGTTGTTGCTTAAGTGAGAATTTATCGTTTAAACAATGTTCTTTAATAAAGTAGATAACACATTCAATTGTTTTTGTGTTGAATAGCATAATGAATTGTCACTTGAGCTATAAGACCTATTAGTCGAACAAGAAGTTTCTATTTTATAAGTCTTATGTTCAACTTTTTACCATTAAGAGATGACGGTTTGCTTAAGTGAGATATGCAAAAATCAAAATAAAAAATCACCAACAATAAAATCAAGTCACTGTTTCCACATGTGAATATTCATACATGTTTTAGTTGTATTTAAAACCACAATTTTTCATTAATACCAAATCACTAATCACTACCTATTTGATTGTAACCATCTCATTTCATAAATTGATAAAATCTAAACAAAATAAAATACCTCTTTTATTGTACTCATATCTCATTTCATAAATTGATAAAATCTAAAAAAATATAAAACAGTTATAAAATCTACATTTCTATCACTATCTCTTTGGTTGTACTGATTTCATTCATAAACTGACACAATATATACAAAATAAAACAGTTTCAAAGTTATGTTTTCACATTTATAACCATTAAAGATTTTAAAACTACTTTAGATTTGGGCAACGAAGTCCTATTCCAAGATTTCACTAATTTAACATGATTTTTGTTATTTGATGTAAATTAAGGTGTATAGGTGATGAAACATGATTTTGAGATAGTGTGATATTAATATAATGCATCCCTTTAACAACTTGGTGAGATAAATAATATAGTTCTATTGGAGTTTTTCTGTGAGGGAGAGACTGAAAAGATCTAATATCAATGAAACATAGGCAAAAATATAAGAAATCATCACATCATCTTTAACCGAACACCCTAAGGCTAAGGGTGCATTTGTTCTAAAGAGTGGATTTGAGGAGAAAGATAGTGAAAGGTGAGGTTGTTTGAATTAAGGGAAAAATAGTGGAAAATGAAGGAAAATATTATGAAGGTTTGTGAATGACGTGATACGTGTGATTGTTTAAAAAAATTAATTGATAAAATTGTAAGATTAAGATTTTAGGCTTGTGGTTAAAATTAGTTTAAAATAAGATATGATTAGTTAGTTGTATATGAAACTCACGTTTAATTAAAATATTATTCATGTTACAGTTTGTAAACTCACTAAAAAAAGATGAATTATCTCATTACATGCAAAATTATTAAAAAAATTATAAAATTGAATAAAATTTGAATAGTAATAATTGTAAAAGATTTAGTTGAAATTGTAATTTTCTTAAAACTTAAGAAAATAAACAAAAACTGGTATAAAAATTCAGCACCTAATAAATATTAAAGATATAATGAATGATGATAAGTTATTTATACCTATTACTCACATTTGGTTAAAACACTATTCTCCTATTATTCGTGAACTCAATTAAAAAAACTTATGAATTATCTGATAGTGCAATATATCTAAAAATAATTCATAAAATAAAATTAAAATTAAAATAAAATTTTCTCTATATTATAAATAATTAAATATAAAATTTTAATTCTATTAATATTATTATTTTTATATTTATTTTCTTATTATAATTAATAATAATAATAATGTTATTATTAATAATGTTATTATTATTATATTTTTTTTATTATTACAAACAATCATATTTATTCATATTTTTTATAATTTTATTATTATTATTTTTAACTACAATTATTTTTTTATTATATAATTTTATTTAATATTTATTATTATTATTATATTATATTATATTATATAATTGATTATGTTATAATATAATTCATTATATATTACCTTTAGGTAGTGAATTTTAAGACATAATAGATTATAAAGGGAGATAATTGATTATCCAAACAACATTTGAAGTATAATCCATTATATGAAGAGTCATGACCAATATTCAATTTTGATTTTTCACCTCTAATTGAACTATATCAACCATGGAAGTTAGGAAACTTACTTGTAAATATGTACACAAATTATATTAAGGAAGCTTATCAAACAACATGAACAAAGTTAAGGGTAATTTAGTAATACTTTCATGGTATAAATATCTTTTTACATTTTTTTTTCTTTTATATGTGTAACACCCCTTCATTCCATTTCTTACAAATTTGTGTTGTTCTCTTAGAAATAACATGATCCGGAAGATAACTATGAAAACAAACAAATTATAAGTATTTATAGATTTTTTTTTATATGTCACTCAATCTCTTCAATTTTACTTATATATAAAATTTCACGTGAAGTTTTAAATATTGTTATTAATAATTTATATATTAATTTATTTTGTAATTGTAATCACGTGTGTGAGAGAGTATCACTATTTATAAGGGTAACTAAAGAGTATGTTTATAGCATTATATATAGATAAATGAATGTTGGAAAAATATTAGATGGAAACTTTAACTTTATAATAGTCTATGTAATTAAATTTACTGAATTTAATTTTATTAAACGAACAAGTAATTTATTTATATTAATGCTATATATTAAATTTTTTAATAATTAAATATTAAATTTGATAACTTGGACATTAAATTATAAAATTGTATTATAGTTTGTGTTTAACATTTTTAAGTTAATAACTTTAAAAATATATTTTTTAAACATCAGTAATTAGCAACAGAAGTTGAAAGATATACCGAAAATGATGAGCAGTTTTTGGTCGTGTCACAATTTTGTATTACAAGGTAAAATACAAATGTTGTGTAATACCACTGCCGCTGATCATCCACCGGAGTTTTTTTCACGTGAAACAAGAAGAAGATATCATTATTGTAGATCAATTTGTATTCAGTGTAGTAATTTTATAACCATTATAAGTAAGAATAATTATTTAAATAAAACCACATATTTTATTTAATTCTATCCTTACATATATAATATATTCCTGTTTGGCATGTTTTTGGCCCAAAACCCAGGTACACATGTATAACTATAAATAGCATCGGCAACAGAAAAACACACATATAAAAGAAAAGCACACCAAAGAGATAGATATGAGTAATTATTAATTTTGGTATACGCATGGCTGGGTTATTAGATTGTCATGCCATTAAACTTTCTCTCAGCCTCCTTATGATCCATCACTCCATAATCAGCATACCTCCCATCGTTGAAATTGAAGACTGGTCTCGAGTTTCCCTTTGTTGGAGTTTGAGGCCCTTTCGTCACAATCTTTTTTAGCTTTTCACTTTCATTAACCAGATTCATGTTCTTCTCATTTGTTCCTGTTGGTGTCGCCGGCCTGCTCCATAACGCTCCAGGCCCATCATAGATGGGCTTCTTCTCATAGGCTCTGGGCCCTCCATTGTAATCACGCTCATGCCCATTTTCGTCAGGCCCATCATAATAGGGCTTGCTGTCATATTGTTTGGGCCCTCCGTTGTAACCGCGTTCATTCCCATTCTGCATTTCAGCTTCTTTCTTCAGCAACTCTATAGCCTCGTCAATATCATTCATGGGCCTACTTAGTGGAGTCCCTTTTCTTGGAGTTCCGCTCCAACCTGCAGTGGTTTTCGGCCCAGCTAGCTTGTTCCCTTCTTTGTTGTTGGGGTAATTGCCATAGCCACCATAATCACCTCGAGCTGGACTTGCACCTCCAACACCATATCCGTTGTTACCCACAGGAATCTCAGTGGACTTGGGTTTGGGCCCTTCTTTGCTGTACGTACCGTAGTCACCACCATGTCCATCATTATCTTTGTTGCTGTAGGTACCATAGTCATCACCATACCCATTATTACGAACAGGACTACCAGTGGGCTTGGGCTTGTACCCATAGTCAGCCCCAAATCTATCGTTATAAACGGGAGTGCCACTGGGTCTGGGCTTGTACCCTTCTTTGTTGTTGTAGTCTGCATAACCAGCACCATGTCCATTATTGTAAACGGGAGTGCCACTGGGCCTGGGCTTGTACCTTTCTTTGTTGTTGTAGTCTCCATAGTCAGCACCATGTCCATCACTGTAAACGGGAGGACCACTGGGTCTGGGCTTGTACCCTTCTTTGTTGTTGTAGTCTCCATAGTCAGCACCATGTCCATCACTGTAAACGGGAGGACCACTGGGTCTGGGCTTGTATCCTTCTTTGTTGTTGTAGTCTCCATAGTCAGCACCATGTCCATCACTGTAAACGGGAGGACCACTGGGCCTGGACTTGTACCCTTCTTTGTTGTTGTAGTCTCCATAGTCAGCACCATGTCCATCATTGTAAACGGGAGTATCAGTGGGCCTGGGCTTGTACCCTTTGTTGTTGTAGTCTCCATAGTCAGAACCATATCCATCTTTATAAACGGGAGTGTAACTGGGCTTGGGCTTGTACCCTTCTTTGTTGTTGTAGTCTCCGTATCCATCATTATAAACGGGGGTGACAGTGGACTTGGGCCTGTACCTTTCTTTGTTGTAGTCTCCATAGTCAGCAGCATATCCATCATTATAAACCGGAGTGGAAGTGGGCTTGGGCTTGTAGTCCCCATGGTGAGCAGGATATCCATCATCATAAACGGGAGTAGGAGTGGGCTTGGGCTTGTAGGGTTCTTTGTTGTTGTAACCATAGGCATGAGGCGAAGTAACGGGAATGGAGGTTGGAGGAGGGCTTATTCCACGTTCATGCTTCCATTCATCATCACTCTCGTACTCATGAGGCCTCCTACCAACTGGAACTGTTTTTTTCTTCCCAACGTTCTCATCCCGGTAACCATAACCACTGTTATATTTGGGGACGAAAGGAGCAAATGGCTTTGTAACACTTTCACTTCTCACACTACTGCTACTACTATAGGTGGATATGGTGGCACTTTGGTACCTGAAACCAAACAGAGCCATGCCTCTCTCTTCTTCTTTTTAACTTAAATCTCCTGCAACTTCCCCTTTTATATAAGAAAAAGAAAATTATTGTCTCCAACTAAAATAGCTAAAGACATGCATGCAGGAGATTCAGACTTATCGTGATGCATAAGATAAGAGAATCATATGCTACTTTAGGCGCGATTAAGACAGCTGTGGATTTTATTCATGTTCTTAAATTCACCATATATTTACATGCCGTGTGTGAAATTGAACAAGAATCCTATTCTGTCAATGAGCTAGTGGATCGAGGGTTGAATCAATTCCACTGATTTTAGTGACTATCATTGTTTTTCTACTATGTAAATCAACATGTTCGTTGCTGTTGGAGTCCGAGATAAAGAGAATCAAGTACAGCGGAAAAACCACTACAAAAAAGGACTATGTGAATGGATTTCATTTTCAGAAAAGAATCTATGCAAATCTACACTTCAAAAAGTATTATTCACAGTGAAAATATATAAGTTTAAGAGGTAAGAACATTAATACATAATAATAAATTTGAAAAATTAAAGAGGTACACTGAATTTAATATAGGTCCCTCACTGCTCTAGCTAGTGAAGATAACGATGGCTTCTCTCAGTTAATAAAATTATGCTAGCCATATATTTAATAAACAACTAACTAACCTACAAGTTTCGTACAGCTGCGACTTCGACTTCACTATTTATTCATCTATATATTGCACAATTTAATGTATAAAGTTGTTATTGTCGTCGTATCTAGATACGGGAAGACATGCCATAACAGCATTTACATCACCTTATAACTAAGGACCTATTTAGATAAATTTTATCAGAAACATCTAGAAGAAAAGAAACTTAAAGGAAAAAAATCCCACATTAAAACTAATTCATTAATTTATAATTTTTTCCTTATAAACTTTTTTTCAATCTATACATAAATTCAAGTTAGTTTATAATTTTTTTTCTTTTCTTTTCTCTTCTTTTGCAAGTGTTTCCAGAAAAAGTATATCCAATAAGTTCATTTTAGGATACAATATCTTAATATAATAAATTCAGTTGGTTGAATAATTGCAATTAATGTTTTAACGTGATTCCATATTGACACTTAGCAAATCAAACTAAGCTGATTACAGTTGACTAGATTTAACTAGATAAAACAATATCAAAGCAATCCTCAACTAATGAAACACATTTTTTTTTGTACTTTAGGATAGGATTTAGGGTTTACATGAATATCAAATAAATCCTTAATTAATAAATATCCTAAATAATTCCACATCATGTTAATTAAACTTTCTAATAAACGTCCTAGCTAGTTATAATATACAACAAATTCCTAATATATAACTATGATGTGTTCAAATTCCCTGGTTGTCAACATATAGTCATGTGTGAGATGGAAAAGGATTTTCCAGACTTAAAACCTCATGTTGCAGTAACAATTTTCTCTCCTTCATTCTTGTTACTGTGTATTTTAGTTATAGCACTCAAAGCAAAGCAATAAATAGAAAAAAAAAAAAAAGAAAACAGTTAGTTCCTGAAATGCAAATCCCCTTTCCAACAAAACACTCCAGAGCACCAGTTAGTTTCTGACATGCAGATCCCCTTTCCTACAAAAACACTCCAGAACACCAGTTAATCTGAGGTGTAGCTACTAATAAATTGATGAAAATTGCAGCGATCAAAATACAAAAACACAGATGAGAGGAAACTAATAGTAGTCATTGGAACACATACAACACATTTGTTTAAAGAAGATTAGGATGAAACTGCAAACAAGTCAACTGACATGAAGAGCTCTAGACTAATAACATTGTCAGACATTCCATTTGTCCATGAAATCATTGTTTGATTTTGATGGAGACCTTGCTGTCTACAGCTGTTTTCAATCCAAATGATGGTTAAAATTGTGATGTAGTGGCTTGTGAAATTGATGACAATTGGCAGCGGAAATAAATAGAACAATACAGCAAATGAAGGTTGTTTGGTGCAGTAATGGAGAGTTAATCGGTGGAACAAGGTGACAGAGGCGAGACCAACTTTCGAAAGATTTCTGAAGCTAGTCTTTTAAGTGAAATCAATAAAGAAGAAACTCAAACATCAATTGCACTAAAAATTTAAGTTTAAAATTTATAACATTATGTATTCTTATTTATAGAATGCATTTTCGTTTTAATTTCTAAAGGAAACTTTCTAACACTATCTTATCTTCCAAACTCTATCTTATCTTCTATGAGAAGTTTCTAACTCTACTGTTTATTATAACCTTCTCAATTTTAACTTGCACTTCAAAACTTTTACAAGATGATAATAAATAACATAAAGAGAGTCTCTTCTATACCTTATCTTGAACGATTAACATTATTTATAAGTTTCAAAGTCCAATATCTTACCTTACATAACTTAAAATATAAGACCAAATCTATTTTACTTCATTCAAATACCACGTCTACTAAATCATTCTAAAGTATTCTAACCAATTTATAAAATCTTTTGAAAAACTCTTAATTCATTTTCTAGCTCTTTATCTTCCTTTTTTATTTTCTAGCTCTTTATCTTCTTTTTTTTACTAATGGCGTATTTTTTTCATGGTGTCCCTTACTAAGGATTATCGAAACTTCTAAGAATTCTTATTATAAGTGGAACACCTTCTTGGGAGAGAAACTTCGTAAGAATTCTTACTATAGGCGGAATGCGTAAACTAGCTTAACCTTCACATGGATACGAATAGAAATTTTATCATCTATATCAAAGAAAACATTATATAACTAGACTAAGAGAAATAATAAGAAATTCCACAATTTTTAGAAAATTAAGAAAAATATTGATAGGTGCTATAGTACCAAGCAACAAATACCACTGAGGTAGATAAAAGCAAACGACTACAAAAAATTGCAATATGTCAAGTATCATCATCATAGTTTATTTTTTGAATTATTCTGAAAAGTTGAAATAGCAACTTCGAATATCAGAACACCTCTAGGAATCATGCTTTCTTTCTTCTAATTAAAGGAAATAATGCTATAGTATCAGTATACAAGTTACAAACTCAAAGATAGGTTTACAACTTGTATCATTCTATGCATCATTCTCAAAAATTTGCAAGCAAATTGGCATAGTCTGCGCTTCTTTGCAGCTTGGGTTCCACACAACAGGAAGGCTAAACATTACTTCGTATTTTCGTCAAAAGGTAACCGATTATTCAATACGCAGTCGAGACACCACCCAGGGAGGTATTTTTCATCCTCAGTTCCATCTAAAAGGGTTATTTTTCTCCTCCATGGACCTCCATGGGTTCCCTCAGTAATAAAGGAAGGAGGGGAAATATCTGAGAATTGAAATGGAGGGTAAATTACTGCATTAGTCTCAGAACTTGCATCCATTGTTGAAGGTGTATGACTTCTGATACCAATATCCTTTCCAGGTAATAACTCTCCATTAGTAGGGGCTGGAGATCCCATTCTTTGCTTTCTTTTTCTCAGCCAATTAGCCAAGAGCCCTTTCAGTGTTTCTTGAGCCATGTTAACCTGTTCAGTAAGGTAAGAGTCACAAACTGCTTCCTTATATACAAAAAAGGACAAAACACACCAGCTTAGACAACATAATTTTCTGCACAAAACTGTAGAAGCGCACAATAGAATACCTCCAAGTAAATACAACTCATAGTTACCCACCACATGATACTCTGTCATGAACACAGGTAAATTTGGTGACCACTACATAACTTCTAATTTTAATGTATATATTCATGTCTATGTCAACAGTAACATCAAGCATCATTTTAGAGCAAAAAGAGTGTGTGACTTATGAGATTATTACAAATAAAATGACAATGGTGCACCAAAATCGTTTGAATCGTGAATCGTTTTTTTTATTATGAGGATTGAGCATTTTGTTTCATTTTGATATATGATATTTTTAATGTTTTTTTCATGTCACTTATTCTTATTTAAAAATATCATATATTAGTTACCATGTATCTTAAGATTCATTAAAATATTATTTTTTATATTTAAATTCTTCATCCTAATCTTATGTTTTCATTTATCATTTCTGAAATCAATGTCACTTAGATCATCTCCTTCTAATATAACATTTTCTTGGAGATCATTCTCATCCTCATCGTCCTCCTCTTTCACTATCTCTTCAATGACATTATCATTTGCAGTTATAGTTGATTTTCCCTTCTTGTCAACCACACCTATATTTTCTTTCTCTTTCTCAGCACTATAGTTACCTTTTTATGGAAACAACACCTAATATATCTTTTTTTTTTTGGAACTGCACCTATATGCATTTTAGAACTCTTATGTTTTTTTTTCTCTACATACCTTCTTATGAAAACAACACCTAATATACCTTGTTTTTCTTTCTCAAAACAGCACCTAATATCCCTTTTGTTTATTTTTTCAAAACTGCACCTATATGCTTTTTAGAACTCCTACGTTTTTTCTCTTTCTCAGCCTACCTACCTTTTTATGGAAGCAACACCTCATATGTCTATTTTTTTTCTTCAAAACTACACTTATATACTTTTTAGGATTGCACCTAATATATATAAAGCTACACCTATCTCATTTATTTACTCACTTACTTTTTAGAAGCTACAACTACAAGTATGTTTACTTTTGCAACTTATATTTTAAATGGAAGTAAGCAAAACAGATTTTGAACTAAAGCTTGAAAACAGATTTTGAATGAAAGTATGAAGCTGTCTTCACAAGGTTTTCTTCGTTCAATGAACATGAATCACTAATCATACGATTCAAATGCGATTCATACAATTTATGGTACGATTCAAAGCATAAAACGATACAACAATCGATATGTATTGTGCAAAGTAATTTTTGAAATGAATCGTGATACATATAATGCGATTCATACGATTCTGACTACCATGAAATGAATTACTTAAACAATTACGTTAACTTGTTTAATTATTCCCGACAATAGTACGTAGCTTCCTTAAAATTTTAGGTTTAAATTTAATTCATTTCCAAAAGTTATTTTGTAGGCATTTCTTGACAGAATTATCTCCATGAAATTAGTGTAAAGACCCAGATCCATGAAAGTCTTTGAAGACTTTTAGCTAGAACACTAATCCACGTAAAATTTTTCTTATTTTTCCAAATACACGCTCATGCCTACTATCATTGCTGAGCAAGTTATCTTGTAATTATGTCGATTAGGATAATTGTTTTATGACTCCTAATATATATATGTTATGTTGTATAATTTAAAAAAAAAAATACATCATATCTTCTTATTAAATTTTTTAATTTTTATTTAAATATTATATATTTCTGATATGTCACATTTCCATTATATCTATGATACATGAGACTATATAAGAACTAAATAAAAATAAAAGAAAACGAAAGTTGAATGATGAATCATATGTGTAATGTAGATATTAATTGTTACAATACAACCAATAAATAACATCAAAGACTAAGAGCAAAGTGTGTTAATAAAGTGTGGTGGAGTTTTTTTCTAGAAAATACTAGAATGAGTAGTTTTGAAAATTTCTACACTAATGGCTAAGTCGTGATCTAATGAGTAAGTCCTGATATATGAGCACAACTTCGTTTTGAAAAAATTGTCTTTTATAAACACGATTTCAAGTTGAGATTTGAAAAATATGATAAGAAATTGTCTTTCATAAACACGAACCAAAATGACTTCTGAACAATTTTAAATATCAACGTAAACTCATGTTTGCAAAAGATCTTCTTGGTAACAAAGCCGTCATCATAGATCACGACTTATTCATTAGCAAATAAATTTTCAAAACTGCCCATTCCTATATTTTATGAAAAAATTTTGCACCTTCGATAAATTTTCCGGACAAATTCATTTACCTTATCATCTTTAGGCTTGTCTACGATGTTAAGATCTGCGAAAGACATCTCAGCAAGAAAGCATTGAGGAGAGTCCAAATGTACGGATAAACATCCAAGTCTGAGATCCACCGTGAACCATGCAGGAATATTAACCTGTAGCAGTATGGGAAAACAAACAAATAGAAAACTAGCCAAAACTAAAACTAATATAACTAGAACAAGTAATAACCAGACTCAAATTGATGATGATGAATATCAATACCTCCTTGAACAGCTCCTCTTGTTTTTCCTCAATTGAAACCTACGTTAGTTAAAATGTAAGCATGAGTTATTTCGAAGTAACCGATGAGCCCAATTAACTATAGTTGCAATTCGAAAATATAATTGGAACACTTGTGCTCATTCCTTACCAAATGAAAGCAAAACCGATTCTTTACCTTTCCATAGTCTTCAACTACAACACCTTTTGTAATTTCCCACAACTTCACCGAACCAGAAGTATCCTATAAAGAGCCATTTATCAGTTTAGAAGATGACCAAAAGATTAGCAAAATAAATGACAATATTAACATTTTTTGCATAACAACACGACCAGGAAACACCATGGTTACCTTTGTCAGGACATGCCTCCTATTACTCAAAACTTCATGTTGTACTATTGCAGGGATACCAGGAATAGTTAATGTTGGTTGTTTATATACAGGAGCCTATTGATGTTTTGTAATTTTGGCCACAAGAAGAAAACTATTAGTGCCTCAACCAGAGAACCAAGAGAACATTTATTTGTGAATAGATATGTTTCACCTTTATATATATATATATATATATATATATACACACATATATATATGAAACTAATATAATGTGTTCCCAGAGCAATTTAACGGCACTTGGTAGATAAAATAATAAAATTAGTACGTTGGAATTTTGAGAGAAACAAATAACATACAGGGGTAGATTCTTCGAAGGACGCCCTTGCTCTCGAAAATGACAAATTTGAAGTTAATAGAGAATTGTCTCCTTGGAAAATCTTTTGAGGGTTGCGTCCTTCAGAGGGCCATCTGTGAACTGAAGAATCCGTTGATGTAACCCATATGTTATCATCATGCAAAGCCAAATTTAGAATAGGATTTTCCTCAGTACAGAGCAAAACACTCTCTCTTGTTTGCAGGTCTGTCAAGTATACCTAGACAAATAAAAGAGTTAGGAATCAGCAAACGAGCTTCACTATTTAAGCATAATAAAGAGACATTACATAAATTCATTTAATCTTTAATGGAAAACTGCACTCACTGAAAGATCTCTACCGCCACTATAAACATGACTAAATGTTGAAGTGCTGGCAAGAGCCCAAACAGAATCTGTATGAACTGCATAAGAATGAATACAACGTTGCTGACCAAGATCCCAAAGCCTATAACGAAAAATGCTGAGTTTAGTCAACCGTATAATAAAAAGAAATTATGATAACACCATATAGATGCACTACCTTATCATAGAGTCTGAAGATCCTGATATACAAAACCTGCAATAATAAATGGTAAAAAAATCTCAACAACTCTTGGGGAATATTACTTAATCTTACCTAACAACTTATGCAATGGAGATGCATGGCTATATGGAATATAAAGAAATCCAAACAACTTTTGATTCAGTATACATTGCCCATTAACTAGTAATCCACTAGGACATTGCCAATGAAAATGTTGGAATAACTTATTGTGAATACATAATTGCTAATATTTACCAAATTTTTGGAGAGCTTTGGAAAAATAAGCACATTATTTCTCCAAATTTAAACTAAACCAGACATGCTACTAATTATGTTTGTAAACAATAACATAATCATTGTAGAAGAAATGTCTTATAATTTGAATTTAAGATTTAACTCAACTCTACAAAATTAGGTGAGATTTTCCAAAAGGTTATAATCCCAGTTTAAGTCATATCTTTAGTTGATATGAGACCAAACCACCACTCTTCAAGATACAATTAAGACAATCTTTTAAGGTGAACTGAAAGTAATTACAATTAAGCCACTTTTCAATATTGTATCTTAAAATCGAATTTAGATCTAACTCAATATATAAAATCGACTAATAAAAGGACGATTATCAAGCTTTATGAGCTTTATTCAAGTCATATCTCCACTTTTGACATGAAAGTAAACTATCACCCTTGAAACTAAAATCAAAACATCTCCCAAATATACCACAACATAAGGTGGAATAGGAGTGATTGCAATTAAAACAACAGTCATAAGAATTATTTTTGCAACCGGAAGGGGATGGAGAAAAGATAGAAAAACGTGTTCAATCAACAAACCTGCCAGTACTATCCAAAAGTAAAGCCCTGATGTTATCTGTATGTCCTTTTAGCTTTAAAGTCTTTGATCCATTTCTCGGATCCCAAACACGCACAACCTGAAAAAAGTAAAACATAAATAAGTAATACTATAGGTAGATATAAAACCCAACTATCTAGCTAATGAAATTCAATCTAATATAATATAAAGTAAACATATTCTTATATCCAAAGGTAAAAGCAGAAGTCACAAGTGAGAACGTGAATAAGAATGTCATGCTTTACGTTTTCTATACCACCAGAGACAAGAATTGTTCCACCTTCATTCATTGCCAATGCATAAACAGAGTCCTTATGCCCTTTGGCAACAATTGGAACGTATTCTTGAATTTGAGTTGTATTCATGGATAAATTGTTGCTTGAGTTGGTGGTCGATAAGCTTGTCATTGGTAATGATTTTCCAGAAGCATTAGTACCATTTGCATGATCATCCATCGTATCATTGCATTTTGCAGAAGCTAGCGCAGCTTCAATATCCCATATAAAAACCTCTCCGCGAAGACCACCAGAGGCAACCACGGTGTTCTAAAATTCATGATACTACTAAAAGATCAGAAAATGGATTTGATAAGATTCAAAATCAAACTATAGATATCATATTTAAGCACATAAAACCAAGAAAAGCCCTTTTCTTGGTTAGCAATTCATAAGAAGCATGAAAAGTTCATTGTACATTACATTTTTTTCAGTTGTAGCAAGGCAAGTAACATAATCTGAGTGTTTGTAAAGTGTTCTAGTACATTTTCCAGAGGACAAAGCATTCCATGTCTGGCACAAACATACGACAACCAAGTTAAACAAAAGTGGGGCGAAAAAATTAGTACTAATGTATTGTCATCGTACGAGAAGAGCAAGGATAAATTACAACAAATAACATCTAAGAATTAGCAAACCTTAAGGGTTGTATCTGAAGAACATGAAACAAGAACATTATCACCGACAAGAACAACATCATTAACCTGCAAAAATAATAGAACACTCTTATTTAACGGTAACTTATGGTATACTGCATGCCATATAAATTGTGTAACATGTAAAACTCATACGGTCTTAGAATTAAACCGGCAGTATAAAAGTTGAACAATGATTCCAAGCTCAAGAAAATTGACAGATAACATGATGAAGGATGGGCTAGATCTCAAGAACTAGTAGTTGGATTTTTAGTAACTTCGAATCAGACCAAAATAGGAAAGGGCAAGCTGTTATTTCAAAGTTGAAGAAAAAAAGATGATAAAACAACTGAGAGAAGTTCACAAATCGATGGGTTATATGGCTATTGACCTTTTAACACATAAAAGAGGTACAAAAGACAATTGAAGAGTACATGTGTTATGAGGATGCTTAATGAAGCACTCTAAAAATAACTAAATAAAATTTTGTATCACATTCTTGAGGATGAGACGTGATTTTGCACATAACATAGCCACCAACTTTCCTATACTGCATCACATGAAACTTTTAGACTATAAATTTGGTGTTTCCACTAAGTTCTTTGTTTAAGTAAGAAAATAACACACATAATACAAATCCAAACAAGTTAAAAACAAAAGGAAAACATAAGATATAAAGATCACCCAGTCCACATGAGATTCAAAGGTAGCAGAGCATGATGGCTTATCGTCAACCAATGCCCATCGATTTAGCTTGCCATCACGACTTCCAGTAAAGAGATAATCAACCCATCGGATGGCGCTGACTTAAGCAGAGACAAACAATTTATGCCTGCACAATGCTGTCGAAAAGAACCATATCAAATTCATCAACCAAGAACATTTTCAATTTTTTGAAGTTTTTTTTTTTTTTTAAGAAAAATGCACGATTGATGCGAAGATAGTATCTATTATATGTACCAATTGAAGTAAAAATCCAAGTACCTGATCAAAGTAATAGAGACAGCATAGTGTACAACAAACTATTGATAAAGCTTTAATTGATTACGAGATAAAATAATGGGTAAATGTTAACCATCTAATGTTCAAAGATGGAGAACAATATTAATATCACCCTACCAACTTTAAAACTAACAAAACTAACTCATACAATTGACATGTTTAAGGAAAATGTTAAAGAAACAATCTGCATCAATAAAGATGCAAGTTACAAAAGACAAACATGAAACTTGCCCATTTTTCTGAAAAATGAAAAAAACAGAACAAAGAAATTATGAGTTCACCTTTGTGTCATCAGCATCATTCAACACGTACGATAATCTCTTTTCCTTCGGAGGTCGAGTTGAATTGTTTATGTTCCCCACACTACCAACGCGGTGCATTGCTGAAATTATGTCAGTGCACAAATGATAAGTTATATAGCAACAAGTAAATTACAAGATATGTAAAGGTGTTATACTCATTCGCTGACAAAATAAAATAAAATAAAAAATACAACTTATATTTAAAAGTGGTTTGCAAGATGCAAATGTGGTAATCCCAACCAAACAATTTGTTGTAGTTTAAAGTGTTACAAAGGAGATTTTAATATCTAACATCTGTACCTAATTAAAAATCAACTTGTGTGCCTCAACTATCAATCCCCGATCTAATCATTATTCACACATTCAAAGTATGTCTCAGTCAAGTTATGAAACCAAAAAAAATCCCAGTTTATGTACAAAAATGCCAATCTTCTAGCTTCAGATTATATACAAAAGGAGATAGATCAATATATAGCTACCAGCATAATTGAACAGTTGACAATGTGTTCAACAATCCTTGTAGTCCATAAAAAAATAGTTTAATGTACTGAAGAACTCTTGAGTTTCAAGGCAACCGTGAGCTTCCACTAGAGTGCGCTTAACAGTGTATTAGGCATAATCAAGTTTAGAAACTAAATCTAGTTCGTTTAATTCTTTGCAAATGCGATTATGATCTAAATTATATCTATCCAATACCTAGTAACAAAACTTCTATTGAGCCGAATTGCAATTGCAGCTAGTTTTAGCAGTCTAGTATGAACAAAATAACAGAACCAAATACCATATAATCAATTAAAAAGCCAAAAGTGCAGTCGAAGTACAATTTGTAGAATAAATAATTTCATTAAATGAGACCGTGGTGTCATTAAATGATAAACAACGTGAAAACACAATCGTAATTTATTGAACTCACCAAGTTTTTTTTCCTAATTTTCGTCAAATTCTTCCCCCTAACACTGCTCAATTTATCAACAAATCTCTTATCAATATCCTGAATGGTTTACTAAACTTTTGCAATTCCATGATCACAACTTGTTTTCTTTGAAATCCTACTTCGATAATTATTAAACTCACTCCTTAGTCAAACCATACCTTCCCCATTGAATTTACAAAAACTCCAATGCAGATTAAAACTCAAACACACAGTTAGATAACAAATTAACTAAACAAAGCCCTAAAATAGATAACAGGAGTCAATAGAATACCCCAAATACGTCCTGATTAGTGCACATAAAAATCAATTAATAAAAAGTAACAAATTTTAGATCGTTACGCGGATGAACTAATAACCTGATCACAAGGCTAAGAAATCCTACGTGGTCTGCATATAAATTTTCGTAAGATGACTACATTTCAATAATCGAAGAAATATAAAATGGAAGAGTGAAACAAAAAAATGAAGTATGAAAACCCACCTCTGGCAGTTAGAATTATAAATGCGTATTACACATTGTTTTTGTGTTGTTAAAGTTTAGAGAGTTTTGTCTCAGAGTAATTGGGGTTCGATTGGTTGTTTGACTGAGCATATGATTTTAAAATTGAGAGTAAGATTTTCACTTGGTATATGTTTTGCGCAAGATTTCTGCCTAATTAATCGTATTACCGTTTCATTTCATTAAATGTGTCACGTTGTTCAGTTTTACCATTGTACTGGCAACTCTTTTTTGTTTAAAATATATTAAAATGCTTAACTGTTTTCGAATGGACTATTCCTCTTCACTTACTTTTTTAATTTTTTTCTCCTCAATATTTTAAATACACTCTATGATATAACTATATTTCAACTAATGTTTAAAAAAGAGCATAAGTGAATTTAAATGTTTATCTGACCAGAACCACTTATTTTTTAATTGAAAAAATATTCCTTAAATTCCAGAAAATAAATTAATTTAGTCATATTCAATGAAGCTGATGTCAAGGGCTAACTCAAAATTTAATGTATGAATTAATAGTTGTAAACACGTGCCTGGACATAGACATGTAGCACAAGATGTGATATTATAAAATATAAAAAGGACAAGTTCCAAGGTGTGGAAACCAAAATCTGCTCTGTCTGCTCACGTGATGTTTATCCTCCTTCAGGGTTATCTATTATAAAGCTTATATAAATTTAACTATTATTTTTATGAGAGAAGATGATCTGGAAGAGGAATTAAATTATAAATTTCAAAAACAAAAATAAATTTGAAAGATAAAAGTATATTTAAAAATCAAAATTTCATTCACAAGCAAGGTTTTATTATTATTTTAAAAAAATGTTTGACAAGTAAACGTGGTCATTACTCTTAAAATATTCTGGACCATATTACAACAGATGGTTGGTACAAACAGAGTTTCTATTTTTCTTAGCGTAATAAATAAAAAAAGCACAACGACATCTCAAGATGTAGCAGCTTCTGAACAGCATTTATTTATTTTCTTCATATAGAAATTAAAATGTAATGAAATAAATAGAATATAAAATGTACCAACTGAATGAGTGAATCCACAGACAGTTGTATTTATTTTTATTTCTTTATATAGGTTGCAAATATATTACGTGTTGTAGTACGTAATTATTATGCAATGCAATAAATAGAGTATATAAATCTCTCTCTCTCTTCAATAAATTTATTGAATGTTTTTAACTTACAGAAATTAAGAATTTGTCTGAAACAATGGCAGAACGATGAACCAACCACGTTCTCGATTGCTTGCTTCTGGTCAAAGTTGAACTCAAAAGCACTGACACTGAGTAGTGAGTTTCGTAACGAAAAGGAACATCTTTTTCGCTTTAATTTCAACTCTGCCACTCCGCTCCTCACGCTCCCATCAAACCTAACTTTATTACAGTTCACAGTTCAAGATCTCATCTCGACCAACCAAAAAGATTCTTACTCCACCACTGTCATTATTATTATAATAATGATAATAATTATTGTTTGTTTTTCGTATTATTGTAGTACTACATACAAACAGTGTTCAATCATTGAAAATAACCAACTTCCTCTCTACTCCTTTTGTTGTTTGAGTTCAAAATCCGAGCTTGGTTTGGAGTCTTTTCAATTTTGATCCTACTAGTTCTTCAAACAGTTCCCTTTTTCTATTTTTTCTATTTTTTAATTTATTTTTGGGTTTATGGTTTACGTTACATGAATCATGGGAAATGTTTCTTTCTTCTATAATACAGTTTCATTATAACGCGTGTTTCACTTGTTCCATTGCGTGTCTCGAGGTTAAGGGGTTCAAGTTCAACCTGTAGTGGCTGTCTAGAAGCTTCGTTTCGTTGATCCTTGTTTCTCATGAGTTAGTTACATTGACTTTTAGCTAATAGGAGCCTGAAAAAGGAAAAGAACAGATCTTTGAGTAGTACTAGGTAGCAGTGATAGCTTCTATTGCTTTCATAATCGTGTCTTATTTAAGGTTCTTTATTTTGGGGGCTGTGTTTCATTTCATGTTCTTGGGTTGTGATAATGCCTGTTCCTAACGGAGAAGAGCAGGTTCTGTTTGCTTCAGAAAATGCAAGTGAGTTTTCGAAGTCACCCTCGTTGGATTTGAACCCAGATTCAGATTCAGTTGATGGGTCCCCACCTGTTTCCACCGTTTACACTGATGTGGGTGTCGTGCCAGAACACCAAAAGAACGAGCTTGAGCACTTGATATCCAATTTTGAAAGTATGAATAATTGAAGTCTGTTCCTTTGTATTATGGATTCAAATTTGTGAAATAAATGTTGCTGATTCATTTTTCTGGGTCAATTGCTTGCGTAGGAGAAATTGAGGAGTTGAGGGTCAAGCAGAAGAAATTGGATAAAAAGAGGAGAGAAGCACTGAGCAAGATATTGGACATCAAAGGTAGTAATAGACTTATTATATATATTGACAAATAAGGTTATTGTTAATTGTTTGCAAAGTGTTGAAGAATTGTGTTTTGCTATCCAGGGAGCATTCGAGTATTTTGTAGAATTCGACCAAATCTGGTAACGGAGAAGAGAAGGATTTCTGAACCGGTATCAGCTGGACCAGAGAAAATTCGGGTTAAGTTCGGGGGAACAAGGAAAGATTTTGAGTTTGATAAAATTTTTACTCAAGAAACAAGCCAAGGCTAGTATTAAGTGTCGGTGTGCTTCCGAATTTTGTTTATCTTTCTGTGTTCCAAGTTGTACTAAAGAGAGGGTATTGTGTTTGTGCCCTTGTTTGAACTCTGCAGAAAGTGTTTTTGTTGAGGTTGAGCCAATTCTGAGATCTGCAATGGACGGGCACAATGTATGTGTGTTCGCTTACGGCCAAACAGGCACAGGCAAGACATTCACCATGGTTAGTCAATTCAACGTTGTGTTGCTATTATTTGTGTGCTTGAATTGCTAGTGTCTGATGATGACATGCAATAACTGTTTTTAGGATGGTACAAACGAGCAGCCTGGAATTATTCCGCGTGCTCTTGAAGAGCTCTTTCATCAAGCCTCTTTGGATAGCTCATCTGCTTTCACCTTTAAAATGAGCATGTTGGAAGTTTATATGGGCAATCTCAGGGATTTGCTAGCTCCAAGAGCGTCTGGTAGATCACATGAGCAACCTGTGACGAAGTGGTAACATATTTTTGTTCCTTTTCTGTATTCTCGCAAAACAACAATGATTGAATTCCATAGGATAGTATGTATGAAATGTGGCTCACCAACCCCTTTTTATAGCAATCTCAACATCCAAACCGATCCAAAGGGGTTGATTGAAATTGAGGGTCTCTCAGAAGTGCAAATAAGTGATTATGCTAAAGCCAAATGGTGGTACAACAAGGGCAGAAGGTTCAGATCCACCTCGTGGACTAATGTGAATGAAGCATCAAGCAGGTCACACTGGTGGGTTATAGGTCTAGTTAGATACTTCAAAGTATTTTAATGGTTTTCTCAGCTTGATAGTTACTTTATCTGTTTAGCTTCATATATCTAGCTTAACGAGGATAGGCATATTTCGACGTGGGGATGCTTTGGAAGCTAGAAGTGAAGTAAGTAAACTGTGGATGGTTGATCTTGGAGGCAGCGAACGGTTGCTTAAAACTGGAGCCAAAGGACTGACACTGGATGAGGGCAGAGCCATTAATCTTTCTCTTTCAGCTTTAGCTGATGTTGTAGCAGCTTTGAAGAGGAAGAGGTGTCATGTGCCTTACAGGTAAGAACCATGCCGATGTTGATTTTGTCATTTTTAATTATGTTCTAGCTGCTAGATGCTATATGTACCTTAAAAGCAATTTAACCACAGAGATGAGTCCTTCTTTACTGGACTAGTTTTTTATACTATCATTGTTTCTTTCTAGACAATCAAAGTACGTATGGTTAGTGATTCATGCTGCTTTGCTTTCAGGAATAGCAAGCTGACTCAACTACTGAAAGATTCTCTTGGTATGATACTAATTCTTGATTTCTAAACTAAATTTCTAGTAGTAGAGAGGACTACTTCATAGATGAAATTGATGGTTTATTTGATATTGATGCTCACGATTTATGCTCACCACATACTCAAGGGTATGGCTCAAAGGTCTTGATGCTCGTGCATATAAGCCCTTCTGAAGAAGATGTATGTGAGACGATTTGCTCCTTGAACTTTGCGAAGAGAGCGAGAGCAATAGAGTCCAACAAAGAAGTGCCCCTGGTAATTTCTTAATTTTTTCTTAAGCAAGTTCCTCAGTATCCACTGTTTGAAGATTGCTGACTGCATGCATACACTGTAGGAAGTGAAGAAGCAAAGGGAGAAGAAGATCACGGAGCTAGAGGAAGACATCAAGGAAGCTGGGAAACAACGCCAGAATTTAAGGGAGCAAATAGAGAAGATTGAGTTGAAGTTAAATGAGAGTAAAAAGCTCTTATCAAGCATAGATAGTGTTGTGGAAAGTGAAGACATGAGAGTCTCAATTAGTCCCAAAGATGATGTGAAAGAAGTGATTGAAACCCCTAAAGCGTCTATGAAGTCCATTAAAAGAAATTTCTCAAACTCAATGCCTCGATTCATGACTTCGACAGTTGCAAGTCGGCAAAGGCAAAGTGCTGCAGAACGAGATGTTAGCACTGTGAAATTGAAAAGCTATAGATCAACAATGGTGTCTAGAAGTTCCATCCATTTCTCGTATTCACAATCGTTGAGTTATTCAGATATCCGTATCAAAGCATTACTGCGATGTTCAAATGGAAAATCTCGGCATGCTGAAGCAGATAGTGTTCCAATGCCAGACCCTGTTGTCACAGAAAGGCCTAAATGCAATGACTTGGAATCAAAAGTGACAACCCCTCGAAGCAGGATGGTTACATCTTCAGACCAAAACTTGAGAGTTTCACTGGGTCGTCACAGAAGAAGGATGTCTGATCTGATCTAAGGTTTAAATGCACAAAGGTTGCAGATTTTTTGTCCATAAGAAATAGTAGCGAGTGGTATACTTAGAGGTGTGTTTTCTGGTGTTTTGTGGGTTGGGATCTGTTAATTACTTATTAACATGATCATTTCTCTATTTTGGAGCTTGTTTGGTCGTATTAGACCTTTGCTTATGTGATTGTGTAACTATTTGGGGCGACTAACTCACTCAAGTTTGACATCATGACTTTGATATGAATACAACTGTTTTTTAGCCTTCGCTAGGGACAATTTTTTTTTACTATTTTTGTTGTTTCTTGTATAGACAAGTTGCACGTTTATGATAGAATGTGGGATCCTTTGTAGTCTATTTTTGTTCTGCTGTCTTTAAGCATCTTCCAGCTTTAGATTCTTTATAATAATCCTAGGGTGTATCATGATAAGCTCGAGTGGTCTAAGGGTACGTGTAGTGATAGGATAATTTTATTTTAGGCCTAAGTTTTGATCTGATATTTACAAATATATTGTACTTGAGGTTATTATTATAGGACCTCAATTGTAGTGTAAAAAAATTGAAGGGGTCAATCAGTGATCAAGTATGTCTATGACGTCACTTTGCCATGTCGATAAAAGGCTCTTTCATCCAACATCTGATGATTTCCTTTCCTTATATAAAATAGTGGTGTTAGAAAACTCTAAATTGCTTATAGTTTAGATTTTTCTAATTACAAAATTTGTAAATATATTTTGAATTGCAGAATGTATAATAGCTTTTTAGATTATGCGGAGAAAAATAAATAGAAATACGTGTGAAATAATAATAAATAGCTAAATCAATTAGTTTAGAAGTACGTGAATTGGTATAAAATGTGTAACATTTTAATTCTAACCTATATAGTGGAGCTCGTATTTCTTAAACTTATTTCTTCTATTTTCTCTTTCCACCAAATAAACTATATTACTTTCCCCTCCCTCTCCATCCTCTTCCTCTACTCTACCAAATAAAGGTTAAATTTAAATAAGTTTATTTTAGTCTTCTAAATTTAAAATTAATGTCTTATGATTTTTTTTAAAAAAGTTAGTAAGTCTGCATACGATACTTTTCTTGCAGTGTAGTCCATTTTGGTTTTATATTTTTATTATGAAAAACTCTATTATATATGTGTACGCATTTTTCTTATAAAATATTTATTTGTTCTAACAACGTTTAAGCAATTAAGAGATTTCTTTTTTTCAAATTACAGAAATTAAAAAAAAAATTAAATTTAGAAAAATCATCAATAAACGTATTCCAAATTTAAAAGAATAAAAACGTATTTAAGAGAAAAAAAAGCTGTATAAATGCTCATTATGAATACGGATAGTACAAATGCTTTGAAAACGTTGTACTTTTAAATATTTTATTAGCTACATTCATACTGATAGAAAAACACACTAACGTTTATGAATAATGATTTTATATATACACACACAATAAATATTTATATAAGCATAAACTCTAAAAAAGTTAAAAATGCAATTTGGTACCTTTAAATTGATTGTTCATGATTTCGATAATTTTTACAATTTGTCCTAAATTGTAGCTTATTTTAAATTTTCTTTTATTTTGATCCATTAACATACTCATAAAAAAATACCATTAAAAAGTAGCAGTATTTAAAATGAAATTAGAAAAATTACAAATCTCTTAAATTTAAAAAATTTAAATGGATGAAAATCAAAATTATAATTCAACCAAAAAATATTGGACAATTTACCTCGCTTGATATGATATGGATTTTTTTTAATATCCTACTTACCGACAAACACATAACAGAATTGGAGTTGAATTAACAAGACCGTATTCGGCATGAATGCTGCGGTGATGGCGTAAATGCTTTGGTTGATATAGAGAAGGAGGATCCCCTTAAGGTCATTGAAAGGGGTGGATGGAATCCTTTGGGAGGTATACAGAAAAAAAAAAAAAAAAAAAACACGTGATGTCAAGCATATGATTAATTATTCTAAGTTGCTAACAAAATGACTCCTGATGAAAATATTTATCACGAATAATGTTAACAAGCTCGCGCCAAAATACGTAGTTCTTTCATGGTAACCTTGACACGAGAAATGCTGAAGGCCTTTTCTGCGGTACCTTGAGTATGGTACTTGGTCAAATTCTCTGACACTCCCGAAAAAGGTACCTTTTGCAAAAGTATATAAATTTCCTGCTGTGAAGTACAGTAATTTACACATTACCGAGTTTTAGTTCCTCGGAAAAGCTATCACAACAAATACAAAATACAAAATGGCTCCCTGCAGTTGTTTGGCTGCAGCGCAGTTGCAGTTGATATTTCCCTCAACACGAACATTTGCCGTTACAAGTTTCGATATATTTTTTTTTTTCCATTTTATTGTATTCTTGTTACCTTTATACGCACATAACTATGCAGAATGCCTACTTATTCACACTTGAAGCGAGACTTTTCATGGGGTGGAATTTACAGAAATCTCCTGCGGCACATGTGGAGCTACCTGGTCTTGATGAGATGGGATAACCAGACGCTGCAGAGGCTTTAGAGCCACTGTGAGTTGTGCAAACGAGGGCCGCAAATTTGGATCCCTGACACAGGGAGAGGAAAAGATGTCATAAACTGGAAAATAAGTCTAATTGCAAAATTTCCTGAAATCATTTAATGCTGTGTGGAAGGAGAAGAAAAAGAATAAATCAAATTTAAAGCTGAACATGCTTACTGTTGCCAACACTCCCAGATTATTCTTGCAACTATAGGATCGACTTCCTTCGGAATTTCAAGTCTACGATTTTGGAAACCAACAGCACCAACAACTTGCATAGGATTCATTCCAGTCCACGGCAACCTTAGAGTGGCAAGCTCCCATAGGATGACTCCAAAACTATAAACATCGCATCTGTATTCGATATGATGATTAATAGAGATGCATTCAATAAACAGCTATCGTTGCAAGAAAAGAAACAAGCAAATATTTGAATCTAAATACACGTTCAAAATGTTAAATTGCTGAAACTGCTATAAATTTCCAGACTTTTGCTCCTAAACTGGTATAGCCATGTCTAGCAGGCGTTAATTTTTTAATTCCAGATAAAAGTAAAAATACGCTTTTTATGATTGGAGAAGACAATCAGTAATTGAACACAACAACGAAATAGGGTTTAAGAAAAATGTTTTTCATCTGTGTGGATCAACCTGATAATCCAAACCAAACCAATTAAACTGGTTCAGATTTTTATCTTATATATGAAATTTCATATATAATTATATAATTTTATTTTTTAAATTTTTTGCTATTATTTTGCTGATGTAAGTCAATTACAATACAAAAATGTCGTTTATCTTTTTTAATGATAGAATTGTGAGAATTTTTAATAAAATTATGTACTTTTCATATTTCTCAAAATAATTTTTTTTTGTATATTTGCATATAGTTGGATCCAATTGATCTAAACCGAACCAATGCATCCTTGATCGGCTGGGTTTAGTTTGAATTTTGAATTTACTTTTAAAATCCAAACCAATGAAAATTGATTGGTTTGGACTTTATTTCCTCCCCGAATCCAATCCAAACCGACCTAAAAACACACCCTCCAGCATGGGGTATAAATTGCTAACAGTATTGTTTTAATAGAACCAGGTCAGATGCTATGACGGGCTCAATACTGTTCAGATTTTTACACATTCGATATGAAATGACAATGAAAATCAAGAATAAAAAAAACCTTCATTTCAAAGTAATAACAACTCACTTTTCGTTTGAGGGTTCATTGCGGAGAACTTCAGGAGCCATCCACTCCGGCTAATATATTGAAAAAATAATGTCAGTGAAATGTTCAAGGCAGATAAGACACGCTGCATGTGTCCAAAAAGAGAGTTACACATAATACAGATTTCCCAAATGCTCACCGTTCCAGCTGTTGACTTGGACGACAAAAAAGTGTTGTGCTTCAACCTCGACAACCCAAAATCGCATACCTGTAGAAAAAATGGCTTAGTTACAACATAGCCAAGAAGATCATATAAAATACACAAAACTCAGAAATCGATGTATGCGGAATTCAAGAAATATGTTTGGAAAAAATTAATACCCACAAAATTATCCTTCGCATCGTCACATCTGCCATGTGATTACAACTTTTCAAAACCCAAAGCAAGCCTGACCAAACCCAAGCAACCGAACTAAAATACTTGTCTGGTTTTGTTTTCAGTATCAGGTTGGTTTAATTCAAAATCTAAATTTCGGTTTGAGTTGGCTAAGACTAGTAAATTTAAAAACTGTTGTAACCCAAAAATCTGGTTTTTACTCGTAAGACAACATAATTTCAACAAGCCATCATCATCATCATCCTGTTGTTGTTATTATTATATTTTCCTATTTTAATGGCACTCTTTAATTATGTTATGCAATGATAAAGAATAAGCAAATATTGTAACCAGCTTGATAAATATATACTGTTATAGGCAAACAAATCCCTAAATTCGGTTCACATGAATTCTTCATGAGTTTTACTGCATTGAATTTGAAAAGGTAACCATGACACTTTGCTTTTCTTTTAGAAAATGATCATGTTAAAAAGGTAAAAACAGAAAAACCAACCCAGCCCAGTCAAAATTATCATTTCCTGGATTGGTCACTTTGAGGAATTTGTCAGCATGGCTTTGTCGGCTTTGATACCAACCTGCTGGGCTCATGTATAACATTACGTGCTGTATAAAATGCATATCTTTCATGTATAAGTTTCCATAAATGGTACCTCCTATATAAAACTAACTAGGCTTATATTCTAATCAATTTATTAAGTTGACCATAAACAAGTTTAACATGACACAGTCGACCATTTAGGTGAATGTCAACTTCTGCATGTGCATCTCTCCAAATTCAGAAAGTGATAGTCGACAGAAACAATATATTGCATAGTACGTGTTTACATCACCATTTGTTTGATATACCAAGACCAGGCTTACAAAATATCATGAAAATAAAAAGCTTTTTAAGTAAAATGAAGATCAGAGATGAAATCCAAAAAAACATGCTGGTTACACAAAAAATCAGACAACTATAGTCAAACCATGTTTTTCAAACCAATCTAGCTGACTTCCCTAAACTAATGAACATATACATTTAATGTAGCAGAGAATTCGGGAGCCTATATAAACGAAAAAAAAGACAAACAAGGCAAAAGGACAGTATGAGTTGTCAATCATATACCTTAACATTCCAGTTCTTATCAACCAAAAGATTGGGAGACTTTAGATCTCGGTGAACAATTATAGGTGTGCTGGTGTGTAAGCAATTCATGCCCCTAGCCTGCAAATTGGAGCGTTCAAAATGTGAAAGTTTATTGATATAAATAATGGTTGAAAACCAAGAAGTGTAATTATTTCATACCACGTCCAAAGCCATTTTTATTCTTCGTTTCTCATCAATCTGACAATTAGGGCGATGAAGTAATCGGTACAAGCTTCCTCTGCAAAATGGACATCAGTAACACCGGTGAGACATGTAAATATGGAAAGAGCAACACGGAAAACAGCTAAGGTTGCAAGGACAAATAATATGGTCAACAAGAAGTTATTATTTTGCAAAAATACGTGATAATGGAAAAAGGCTATATACCTTGGTAGATACTCTGAAATGATTGAGAGATTGGGAGGGCGAGTAACAGCACCCATAAATAGAACAATATTTGGATGCCGTAACCTACGCATTATCCGCACCTATCATCAAAAGGATGGAAAACAGATTAATTGTTGCCTTTAAAAGGTATTGATAGTGTACCCTTACCCATAAAATGACTGCCTGTCAAGTAAACTTGTTCTTTTTCCCTATTGGTATTTATGCTCAGATCTGCTATCTAGTTTTAAATTGAAAATAAAAAAAAAAAATTTCTTTAAATTCACAATTTTAATCTATTTCTTTAAATTTCTCTTATACAAATAAGAATTTAATAATTCTAAGCTAAACAGAAAACAAAATTAGTACTTACTTCTCTTTTGAATTCAGACAATGCAGCGCCTGAAAAATCCTGATCCAAAAATTTCTTTACAGCAACCTCCTGATATTTCAACAGCGGATCATCAGTAAGAAAATCAGAGACTAGTAATCGTTATGTTTTGATTAAAATCTCTGAAATTAAGAAACTGAGAGTTATGATTTTGAGACTTCAATAGCCTAAAAGAGATTATCAGCTTTTTCATCTTTTTCCTTTTCTTTCCTTCAGATTTTTTGGGAATTTACCAGGTATATAAACTCCCCAAACTCTTTAATTAGTAGAATTGGTACAAATTGAATCAACTATTATACTGTCATATTGGCCCATAACAAGGGTAGACTATACAGTAATATAGAAAGGTTCCATAATAGCTAAAGAACACAAAAAAGGTCTTCAAGACCTTCAACAGGCTACAGATTCTTGGATGTTGATCTAGTGCTTCCGTTTTAACAGAAGTTAAGTTGAGTCATTAATAAATCATGCATTACAGTTAGTAACACAATCATTTTCATGAAATTGTTGTTATTGATGACACTAAAATGAAGACACATTATATAAAAACAAAATCCCAACTTAGTAATACTTCTACATCCAACCATTCTTGAAGAAGGTTATCTAAATGATCTGATCAGGGAATATCTTTATCTTATCATTATTGAGATCACTTTTACGTTTGAATCATGCATATAGAAGTACAGAATAACCATCACTCAGAATATGACAATATAAAGATTTTCCAATTCAATTTATAACAATAATATTCCCAGCAAGTACGAAAAGGAATTAAAGAACTCACAGTGCCATTCATGTCGGCATGGTATACCTCACCGTATGAACCTATTACAAAGAAAGTATGAACATATATATTAGAAGAAAAAAAAAAAAAAAAAAAAAAAAAAAACTCAAGAAACAAGTGCAGTACTTTAAAACACATTACCAGCCTCCCAAACTATCACTGGTAAAATTGGTATAGTGCACGTAAAAATATAAAATAAGTTAAACGAGCTTGACACAGCCTTGGGACCATGCTTGTGCAAACAGAAATAAAAATTAAATAACCAAGTGAAAAAGGGTGGAAATTAATGCTAGATTAATGATTCATCTGCATGAATTGGGAGCTCCACTAAATTAAAGAGTAAATCCGAGCAATGTCAAATTTTCAGTAAATATTAATGACGTTTCAAGAAGAAAATGAAAGCAAATCATGTACATTACCTATGCCAATTCTTTCACCAAGATACAGATCCTCCCATGGAATCTCACATTCACCCACATCTACATCATCCAATATTTGATCCACCCTGTTTGTGAAGGAATCAATTGATGAGCTAGGACTCTCTGGTTCTTTCAGTTTCAAATTGCTTCCGATGAATCTGTCATAACTATACTTCCTCTGGTCATGATGTCTGATTTCGGCATTTTCAGGTTCTCTAACAGCCTCTACCATGAATTCCAGACCCCCCCGGTTAAAATCAGCATTGAGATCCTCAGTCTGGTTCAGTTCGGGTACAGAAGACGGTGAAACTGAACCAGTAACATGTGCCAAATTTTGAACATTTACATTATTTAAATTTGAATTATATAATGGTTTGGAACTACTAAGGTCAATATTTTCAGATGTAGAAGAACCATTGGAAACAAACAAGGGAGGGTTGTATTCATTAGGGTTATGATTAGTTTTCCTGGGGTCTTCATTGTAGGCGTGACGGTTCTTCCTCGTCTGTAGCAATGGGGGTCGACCAGAAACAGTACTGTTTTTAGCACTTTTAATCTCAGGAAGTTTACTTTCCACAGGTTTGTTAAGCACAGAGGCCTTCCCCATTCCTTTTATTTGGAATGGGTTAAGATCTGCAAAAAGGTTTCGAGAGTCATTGGGGCTGTTTTGAGTATATGGTACAACATTGACATTAAGTCTCGTCCCATCACCGATTGTATTCATTCCGAGGGTCCCTTTGTACAGAGAAGTACCAGACAAGGCTGGCAAATTCTCCAGTTGGTTAGGGGTCCCTCTACTAGAAATTTTAGAAGTACCAACGCCAGTGTCTCTTCTCAAACCTATGTTTGAAGGCTCTGACTTCTCAAAATACGATTTTCCATTCCAAGGCAGTGAATGATCTTTTATCACAGAATTTTGACTACTACCTTCACCATGAGATGGTTGGATAGGCCTTGAGTAAGAAAATTCAGTATCCTTGGTGGAAGGTAAACTGGGCAAAATCTTGGGATTAAAAGCCTTGTTAAAGGCACTATCCTTGGTGCTTAAAATATCAGCTGGCATAAGTGGTATTAGTGTCCCTGGAGCAGCCATGAGATCAACCAAAAACTCCCTGAAAGCAGAGCAGGAGATATCAGTACCACAGGACATGAAGAAACACACAAACTTTCTTGGTAAACTTATAGAGACATCTAATGATTGCATCAACCATTGCCAATAATACATAGGCATGCATATGCAAAGCACATGGACACAAATTAGTAAGTTAACAAATACATGAAAATTCGAAGATCTTAACCTTTCACCCTCCAACTTTATAATGTTGACAGCATCATCCTCCACACCAGTGTAATGACTACCTTTTACCAGTCTACAAGGCATATTAATGTTGTCAGCCAATACCTGAATGCAGGAAAAAAAAAAAAAAAAAAAAAAAACAAGTAAATTACACACGCAATAGATCATAAGAAAAGTTTTGCAAATCTTGATAAAACTAGTAATGAACTATAATATGATCCTCTAAAATGCACAAAAATAACTAAAATTTAACTGGAAGATCTATTCTCAAATCTCATATTCAAAACTAGCTTTGCAACAGCTATGCAAAGGTTAAAAACCTACAGAAGTTTTAGACGTAAATGAGCACAGTAAGCCATAAATTTAATGACTGGATCTTGATAAAATGAGCATGATTTCTCATTTTTTTCAGCTAGGCATACTTAGAGCAAATATATTTCGTAATGCAAACCCAGGCTAGATTAGTAGGGAATATTTTATCAGCATGAGTAATTCTACAGAAAACTGTCTGAATTACATTTATTAATTTATTAATGTTTTCATTTCAAGAATGTTTTCAGGTGATATAATTATTTAGAGCTGTGATATTTTGACACTGCAAATAGGAAAATACACCTATTTAACACTTAAATAAATTATTATTTTATTGCTATATAATATTTTATTAGAAAAAATGGTTGTCAAATAGAAGTAATTACGAACCTTAAACAGCAAAGCACGATGCCTAGAGAGACCAATATTTAAGGACCCAAGAGGCAATACAATTGTGTGAAGAGATGTCCTTAACTCTGCTCTTGTTTCGGTCCATCTTGCTAACATAATACTAGCATCCTTTACAGGACCACCCATATGACTTGTAACAAGTTCCGCAAGCCTTTGTGCCAAACTAGTGACCGGGCAGTCTATTGCAATACATTGTGCAATTTGTATCAGTTCTTCTAGGGCAGGATCAATTGTTCTATTAACAACGACCACCTCAGAACCTTCAGGATTTGCTTCAAGATCCGTTCGAGATGGCATCTTTCCTTGCATCACCGAATCATTATAGGGCCCATATACATCATAAAAACCATCTACTACTTTCTCCTCATAGTCAAGCACATTATATTCCTGGTCAACAAAACAGAAATGCAAGATAATCAAAACAGATGCAGTTCAAGAAAGGTCACTAAATGGAAAGGAGAAAAAGCATCAATGGAGGTGAAACAAGTGGTGAGCATTCCATGTTCCTTAACTACATTTTATAATTTGATTATTTCCATCTTGGTGCTGAACAAACAAAAATAAATTAAAGAGTGCATGTTCACTTGGTACAAATAAGAATGTGCCAGACAATGACAGAATTAACCAATACCATGTGATGTAGTGGGTGAGCGTGTAATAATGAGTATACATGAAGAAACCATAAAGCATATACTTGTATAATTTTCTTAAAAATGCTATGCCGTAGAAAACTAATGCAATTTATAACGATAACCCAGAAAGTCAAACACAGACACAACAGCTGTAAAACCATCAACTGCTGATTATGGCCGAAAATTAATCGTATCATACTGTAAAAATGTAAACTGTCTTAACAAATGTTTGCCAGTGCACCCGTTTAACAACTCAATCACAAAAATTCCTTCTTCTTATCAAGCACAGGCACACAAATAAGCACCCGGTGATTCTAAAAACAGCATCCCAAATTTCTAATTTCTAGGGGTATATTGCACTTATAAAAAAAAACACCCAAATATTCAACATCGTTTGACCACAGCTTGCCCAATCAATCAGATTCTACCGAAATTCCGTCTACTTTCTGCAGATACCAAATTTTAAGTCGCTGAACAAAAACGCATTTCAAACTTCACTGAAGTAGCTAGCCCTAGACATAAAGCCCCCCAATCTAAGTTCCAATACACAACATTCACTGCAAGAACAAATAATTAAAAATCTAGAGTGAAACCCACTCTGCATGAACCTCTACAATTCACATCTTCGCCTCAATTAACCAAGACGAAAGAGCAACATTGCAAGAAGTGGATTTCAACAACAGCGCAAGAACTTACCCAGTACTGCCTCGACAGCGCCTCCGCCGCGTCGTCCTTGTTCCTCGTCGAATCGATTCGAAGACCTCCTAAACTCAACAGCGTCGCCGCATGGATCTGATCCTTCTCAGGATCGTCGCGGAACTCCGAATTGGAAGCGCTGATAGCTAGGGCTAGCTGCACCTGAAACTCCTCTTCCGACGAGAAAAAGTCCTGCCGATTCACCACAGGAATCACGCCGCCACCGGGAGTAACCGCGGCGGTGGAGGCCGCGGCCGAAGCCGAGGCCGAGGAGGGACTCGCAGGAGTAGTGCCGGAGCTTTGAGACTGATCGGCGGCGCATGACGGCGACGGCACAGGTGGCGAATTGTCATTGGATCGCTGAGGATCGTGGTTGCCACCTATGTGAAGCTTCTTGAAGATGTTCTTCATCCTCTCTCTTTTCTCCGTTGGCTTTTCCTTCTTCGCCCTCTCACTCATCAAAGCAGCTCAGAACGAAATTGAACTCACTTTCCAATTCTAAATTGCAATCGAAATCTCTTTCCCTGATTTTGAGTTCAGTAGTCGGTTCCTTTTCTCGCCGATTTCTTTTCTCTTCAACTTTCTCCCCTTTTTCTTCGTTTTTTCTGTGAGAATGCCTTCGAGGGTCAAGGGACTCCAAGGGAAAAGTGTTAGGAGGGAAAAACTTGGGCGAGCAGAACAAGTGTTGGAATGGCCGGTAACAAAATGGCCTCCAATTTTCACTAAATTACGAAAATGACATGCACACTTGGATACGCTACGATCACCGCGCTAAATGAACGCGTCGATTCGATGTTGACATGGGAACCTACGTGTCTCCTGAATAGTCTACGTGGTGCTCTCAACTTCTCTTCATTTATACATGCTTCTTCCTTCATTCATCACTTGCTTCATCTATAATGATTGAATTTTACTTTATTTTCTCTTTTCACAACAATTATCTCTTTTATAGAGATAAATTTCTCTTATATTTCACAATTTTTTGTCATTTCTATGTTAATCTTCTTCTTTTTATGATGATATACAAGAGAAGTTTTTATGTAAGCTGGCTTTTCTTTCATCAATTTAGCTTGTATGTGTATTTTTCAAAAACTTTGATCACACTAAGATTAAGACTCAATCCATATGATCTGTAATTCATCTGTTTCATGGTAGTTTAAGGTTTTCTTTTGGTAGCTTAACTTTTTTTATATAAATTGAGAAAAATAATAAATGTATCACTTTTTTTTAGAATAACTTTATTTTTCTGAAAATACCTTATTTTGGATGGGTTAATTCGAACATAAATTAAGAAAAAATTTAATTCTTTATTTAAATGTGATAATAATAGTTAATTTGAAAAAAGTTCACATATCTGAAATTAATAATTATGAAATGGAAGAAATATCAATCCAACCTACAAGTGTCAGATGAAATTATCTTGTAAAAACTATGTCTAAAAATAGTGAATAATATGATTGTTGAAAGAAAAATTACGTTATACTGTACATGGTAAAATTGAGCGTTGAAAGTCCTAAGCCCATTGCTAAAAATCCAACTTTTCTCTACTATCGAAAATTTTATAATGCAAATAACGACACTATAATTTATATGCATTTATTACATACAGTATGTCTACTATTTCATATTGATTTTTTTTTTTGGAAGTATCTATTGATTTTTATAATATTCCGACTTAAAAAAAAAAAAAAAAAAAAAAAAAAAAAAAAAAAAAACTATAGAAGCAAAAGGATCTTAGACCTTAATCAACTTAAAAGACTAAATCATCTAATAATCACCAAAGTTTAATTTGAGTACACATTTAACCTCACACGTATCAACACGTATCATTGAGGTTGTCTATGAGAGTTCAATTAATCAGAATTTCACTTGTTATGTTTTTCTTTTATAGAAACTTGTTATGGTTAGTATTAGAATACTACATAATTGTGTAGTCTACGATAAACACTTAGAAGTAACTCATTCTGGATTTGAATTAATATGATTCTAAGTGGACTTCTCGAGGGTTATATCCTTTAAACTAGAAATTTCATAGAAAATTACTGCAATTGTTTTTTTCTCCTTCTCGGGGTTGTTATATGATGGTGGCCGAAACAAAAAATCAAATTTATTTATGTATGAAAATAATAAACGAAAAATGAACAAATATATATATATATATATATATATATATATATATATATATATATATATTAATAAAAAAAAAAAA
>Ga0209489_102460_pt1 | contig 37729 bp, 18 predicted proteins | sample SiratrowhiteBW_FD_187527 | JGI IMG/M metagenome (GOLD analysis project Ga0209489, IMG submission 187527) | Root nodule microbial communities of legume samples collected from California, USA - Siratro white BW (SPAdes) (version 2) | ecosystem: Host-associated > Plants > Roots > Nodule | place... | reverse complement strand
TTTTTTTTTTTTTTTTTTTTAAAAAAAAAAAAAGTGACACCTGATCAATCTCTTTCTGTTTTGATATTTGTTTTATAAATTTTGTAATTGTTTTGGTTTGGAATTTGCCAATTCTGGAATCCATGAAATTTGCCTCCATTTTCGGCTTATGGAAGTGGTGTTGGACCATGTTCTCAATTGCAATGTTGTTACATGAATCCATATACACCCAAATTTCATTTCTTTTTCCTATTTTATTTTTATTTCCTGACATTGGCTTCATCTACATGCCTCTTTTCTCCATGTGATCATTTTTCTTCTTCTGTTGAAGAGACTGAACCTGATAACTTGTTGAAGAAACATGTTGAACATGGCTTCATGCATGTTTTCCTTAGGACTAAAAGATGATGGCATGAGATAACTGAAAGAATCTTAAGGTGACAAAAATTTTACATTTTTTAATTCATTTTCCATAATGCATTTGCATCTAGAATTTGGATTTTAGAACCTGAAAATAAAGTGTTTAATTTGGAAAACATGCATCTTTGAGATCACAGGTTGGAATGGATTGTCATGGCATTTCACATCATAGCTCTCCGAACAGGGAGCATGAAGGGCGTAATGAAGCGGTTTTCTTGCATGGTGACTTGGATCTGTGGATAATTGAAGCCAAGTCTCTTCCAAATTTAGATTTATCTTCTGAAGCAGTCAGAAAATGTTTGACTATGGGCAACATGTGTCATCCTCCATTTATGAAAGGACTAAAGTCACACTCTGGAAAAGATAAGATGATAACAAGCGACCCTTATGTTTCAGTATGCATAGCTGGGGCAACCGTTGCTCGAACTAGAGTGATTCCTAACTGTGAGAACCCTTTGTGGGATGAGCAATTTATTGTGCCTGTTGCTCACCCTGCTCAGAAAGTGGAGTTCCTTGTGAAGGATAATGATATTCTTGGGGCTGAACTCATTGGAGTGGTGGAGATACCCGTTTACAAGATAGTTTCAGGAAATACTATCAATGATTGGTTTCCCATCATTGGTCAGTATGGAAACTGCTTAAAACCCTATCCTGAATTGCATATTTCTGTTCAATATAAGCCAATTGGGGTGAACCGTTCAGAAAAAATGGTTAATGAGGATGGGACAGCATATTTAGGAGTTCCTAAGACCTATTTCCCTCTGAGGAAAGGAGGGAGTGTGACTCTATATCAAGATGCACATTTACCAGATGGTATGCTACCTGAAATTCCACTTGAGGGTGGAAAAGTGTTTGAGCAAAGTAAATGTTGGGAGGACATATGCCATGCAATTTTGGAAGCTCATCACATGATATACATTATAGGATGGTCAGTTTACCACCCAGTGAGGCTTGTCAGAGAGGCAACAAAACCATTACCTTCAGGGGGAGAGCTTTCACTTGGAGAGCTGTTGAAGTACAAGTCACAAGAAGGACTCCGAGTGGTTATGCTGATTTGGGATGACAGAACTTCACATGACAAGTTTCTTTTGAAAACAGTAATCTCTTTACCCTCACCAGAATGATGTCTGTTCATGTCTATTGAATTATTGGATGATATTACTTTCATACCATAAAGTTGTTCATAGAAAGGTCCTATTCAGGATAAATGTGGGTTCTGAAGTAAAAGATAGTTATTTTTCTTCTTTATGGTGGTGGATTTGCTTAGACTGCCTTGTGCATCATTATAGTAATGAGGTGCCAGGCTCTTGATTTTCCTTCATGGATTGTTGTAATGTAGATATGGTTGCATAACAACTTTGTATTATCTTTATTGCAGGATGGTGTCATGCAGACTCATGATGAGGAAACTAAGAAGTTTTTCAAACATTCCACTGTTCATTGTGTGCTATCTCCACGTTATGCAAGCAATAAGCTCAGTATTTTCAAGCAACAGGCATGGAGTTCTTGCATTTGAATCTAGTAGTGTACTTTTTCCTTTTCAGCTAAAACTCAAAAACAATACTAATTTGATTGAATCATTTGGTCCAGGTTGTGGGAACCCTCTTTACACATCACCAGAAATGTGTGCTTGTAGACAGTCTAGGTTCTGGGAATAATCGGAAAATAACCGCTTTTATTGGTGGTTTGGATCTATGTGATGGTAGATATGATACCCCTGAGCATCGGCTTTTTCGTGATATAGATACAGTTTTTCATAATGATTTTCACAATCCTACTTTTCAAGTAAGTTTTTATTGTAAACATTGTTGAATTCAAAGAATAAAGTACCAGGGAATTTTATAAACTGTCTTTATTGTGGCATGTTTGTGTGCTGAATTTTGTCAACAATAACGTCAAATAAAGGGAAAAAATATCATGGGAATTTACGTTGCAAACTGTGTGCTACTATGCAGCAGCTAAGTTCGAATTCGTGTGCCCCAAGGCAACCATGGCATGACTTACATTGCAAAATTGAAGGTCCAGCAGCATATGATATATTAACCAATTTTGAACAAAGATGGAGGAAGGCCAAAAAATGGCGTGACTTCAGGCTCAAAAAGGTGACAAACTGGCATGATGATGCTTTGCTTCGGCTGGACCGAATTTCATGGATTGTCAAACCTGCTCCTTGCCCCAATGGTGAAAAAGCTGTTTATGTAACCGATGAAAATGATCCTGAGACTTGGAATGTGCAGGTATGGAAATACGTCCATAGAATCTGATGACATGTACCATCCTTCCTCATAAAGTTCAGAAAGATTATGAACTACCATTAAATACAGGTGTTTAGGTCCATAGATTCTGGATCTGTAAAGGGCTTTCCAAAGGATGTGGACAAAGCTAAGGCTCAGGTAAGGTTGTAAGTATATTGACAAAGTGATTCCCCTTTATACTTTGAGTGCATATTGTTTTCATTAACTTCACATTGGGTGTTTATTCAAGTTATATTGAGATAAATTAGTCATCAACTTCCTTTTTTTCAGAATCTTTTGTGTGGAAAAAATTTGAAAGTTGATCAAAGCATCCATACTGCTTATGTAAAAGCAATAAGATCTGCCGAGCACTTTGTATATATAGAGAATCAGTATTTTTTGGGCTCCTCCTATCATTGGCCTTCATATAAAAATAAAGCAGGTAGATAAACTGATTAGCATTTATTAGTTTTTGCATTGCTACAATATCAAAATTCCAAAAATCTGTTGTGTTGCATGTTATATTTGTAGATTTTGAAAAAATACACTGCAACTGTAAGGTCAATTTCTTACCTCAACAGGTGCAAACCACTTGGTTCCCATGGAGTTGGCATTGAAAATTGCTGGTAAGATCAGTGTAAATGAACGTTTTTGTGTATATATAGTTATACCAATGTGGCCAGAGGGTGTTCCAACAAGTGCTGCTGTTCAAGAAATTTTGTTCTGGCAGGTCAGACCAATTTTCTAGTTTGTATTCCCCCTTTTTTTTTTTATTCTTGGGTTTGGCATAAGAAATACGATTGAACTTTGAAAGGTAATTAATTATTACAACCTTTGTATTTGAAATTTGATTGACTATAGGGACAGACAATGTCTATGATGTACAAGATTGTAGCTGATGCCCTTGCAAAAGCAGGTCTCTCTGATCAGTACCATCCACAAGATTATCTCAACTTTTACTGCCTTGGAAAGAGAGAACCCCAATGCTCACATATTTCTTCAACACCAAATCCATCTGAGAACCGCGCTCTGGTAAGCTAAACTACCTTCTTTTTTCTTAACCAATAGTGTTAACATTGCATTGCATGCATGCAGTTTGAAATATTTATGGAACTCTTCTATTAGAATTTCTTGACGTGTTTGCTTGCTTTGAAAATTCAACAAGTTAATTCTTGTTAGAGTTTGTTCATTCATCAAACAGTTGGTGCACCATTTCAATTCTACAAATTGACTAGAACTTTTATGGTGGTGGTAGTGAACCTAACAACTTGACCTTTAGGAAGCTCATTGTGCCCACTCTATGCCTGTTTTTGTTAGAAACAAGAGGAGAGAGAATTCAGGAAGACGATGATGGCAAAAGAAAAACAAATTTAATTCATCGTAAGAACCGTCACCCAAAGAGAGAATATAAACCCACGTGACAAGACACGTAAGCACATGGCATATGCACCACCAATAGACAACGTTGTTTTGTAAACTAACAAAAAAGTTACAATCATTAAATATATTCTATTATAAAAAAAAAACATATTTCAAAAATACTGAATATTATTTTGCATCATCAAGAAACTGTTTATTACTCCTTTTAAATTTCTTCACATTAATGCTCAATGATTACAATTACTGTAATTTTCTACGTTGTTTTAGAGATCTTGAAAGTAATTTAATTTATTTTTTTCAAAAATCCTGTTTTGGAAATTGTAATGTTAAGTTTTTGTCCCTTTAAAGATTGGATAAAAATTTAGAATCTGAAAGCAAAGAATGCCGATCTGTTTTGGAGTAATTTAATTTATTTATTTATTTATTCTATGAAAAAAAAAACACATTTATTAGAGGAAAGAATGGAAATTTTCTGGTTCAAGAAAGTATATCTAAATAAGATATTCTATCTTGTATTGATTTGATTGGTTTTTTTTCTGTAAAAAAAAAAACATATTTCCCTCTTTCCCTAAATAAATCAAGAAAATCCCTAATATTCCCAATCAAATCTCTAATATATATATATATTGCATGAAAGTGCCATGTCTCGTACCACATTTCTCATTTAGGGTTTCCACAAGCATATGCATATAAGCGCTCTTTAAGATAAAGCTTGTTCGCAAGACTCTTTGTCATATATAAAGATTTCAATTTGGTTCATAATGCTGCAGCATCAATAGTTTCGCTGGCTATTTCACGAAGCGCTTTGAACAAACAGTTTTTTTTTTTTTTTTTTTTTTATCCGCCTAGACAAACAAAGTTGAATGGCCAAAAGCGTTTTCTTGTCAAACTTGTCTCATTGCTTATCAGTCGTAGAGGCCAATTTCCTTGACTTCCCATCCAAAGTTTCTTTCATCTCTCTCATTTGGACTCTCCAAATAGAAAAATTAATTTTGCCCTCAAACTTCTCAATCTCAAACTGGATAACAGTTGACATGATAAAATTCTTAACTGGAATAAGTACTCTGATACTACTTGTTATGCTATATGTGGTATGCAGAAGCATGACATCAGTTTGAGAGTAATATAATCTATCTTACTACAAAAAGAAGAGAAATTATCATTTAAGGGAAATTAAATTACCTGCCATTCCATGTGAGAAATGATCTTATACATAAAGACACATGAACACCAACTACAGGAGAGGATCATTAATATCCCTCCTTAGTCCTTTATATTTGTTGATTTGATTAATTCTGTAAAGTAGGAAACATAGATAAAATTTATTTGATTTATTTCTGTAGCATGAGCTACAAGTATCCCTAGGGTTCTCTCTCGAGCAAATTAAAACTAATATGTTTAAGCATTACCATGGTCATACTCTGTTTTAACATTTACCCACCTGTTTGGACAAGCATGAAATAGGAAGCCAATGTCTTGGTGTTAAGGGCATACAAATATAGCCATAAATAGATTATGTCCTGACTATTTAAAACTCTAATCTAATTACAACCTACTGTATATGTTAAGTTTGTTAACTTTTACAATAAATAAAAAATCATATTACCAGTAACTTTTGATTGGTTGACCGTGTAAAACATTTTACACTAGTAGTGTTTGATCGTTAAACTCGTGAAGAAAATAGGCATATAATGTGAGGTTCTGATGTTTTTATGTCAGTCAAAAAAAAAAAGCTTTACACGATGATTGACGAGTAATGAGCACTGGCTCCTTCTTGTCTAGCAGAAATGAAGTTCGTGGAGTGAAGAGATTGAAGTCCTTTCATTCATATCTAGATCTGTGACTCATTAGTACAAAAGTTAATTTAAAAGGTAACTTAGTAAGTTGAGTCATAAAACGTTTTAACGACTAACATGTTGATGATAAAATAAATTACAAAATTGTTTATTTGATGGTCGTCTGGATCAAATTCCTTAGACTTTATTAATGGACGGAAAATACACCTGAAAGGAAGAACTAAAAGAGAAAAAAAAAATGTTATATTTCTCATATTTTTCCTTCTGATTTTACCATTTCTAACAGCTTACTCTGATATGGCTTTGATGATCTTTTTTGATTGTATCTGAGACAGTAAATATGCCTCCCACAACACATGATGATCTGGACTATCTAGCACCTGCTATATTTTATAGGAATACTTGCTTTGTTCCGAGAAAATTAGAAGAAACATAGAAATAATATAAAATAAAAAGAACAAAAACATGGAAGAAGTGTTTCAACATTATACAATGACTATTCCTTTAGAGAAATAATCATTTGGTACATGGAATGGAACTCCATTTGCAAACCTTTTGTCGTGTGGTGATAGTTTATGATCATATTGTTATTCTCCCTTTCTTTGATCAGGTAGCAGTAAAAAAATTCAGACGTTTTATGATTTATGTTCATGCGAAAGGAATGATAGTTGATGACGATTACGTAATTATTGGATCAGCAAATATTAACCAGAGATCACTAGATGGTTCAAGGGACACAGAAATAGCTATGGGAGCTTATCAACCAAAATACACATGGACAGAAAAGAGACCATATCCACGTGGCCAGGTTTGAAGCTCCAGCTACATTTTGTTAATGATATAGAATAGTTGTTAATGAGATATAAGGGTCTCCTGAAAAAGGTTTTTTTACAAATTCCTACATTGATTGTGTTGGTGTAGGTGTATGGATACAGAATGTCACTGTGGGCTGAGCACCTTGGAAGTCTTGACCATGTGTTTAGTGAACCTCAGAGCCTGGAATGTGTTAGACAAGTGAACAAAATTGCAAAACAAAACTGGGCCATATATGTGTCCGAGGAAGCCAATTACATGAGGGGACATTTGATGCAGTATCCGGTTAAGATCAGCAAGGATGGAAAAGTGAGTGCACTGGATGATTATGAGTCCTTTCCTGATGTCGGTGGAAAAATTCTTGGATCACCAAATTCACTTCCCGATGCACTAACCACCTGATTAAGCAAAGCAAGTCTTGGAAAATTAACCTACAACAGCTGCTAAAGAATTGCAGCTCAAGAAAACGGTAAAGCCAAATCATACACTTTAAATTATCTTAACAAGCATAGTATGTAACATTATGGAATGGCCCTATTGTGTATTTGATAGTGAGTGCATAAATGACTCTTATATTTATATAGGATTGTGAAATACAATACTTTAGTACAGAACATTTTCTCTCAGGGGACTGAGTATTAGTTTTCTTCTTTTTCCAATCATAGATTTTGACAATATGAGAAGAAACAATACCAGAACCATATACCAAAAGGTTTCACGTTTGTTAAGGTGAGATGATTGGTAGTTTGGTAAATGTCGAGACCATGTCTTTCCTTGTACAGCCCTTCAAATATCATTCCTTTTTATATTCTTCATCAGAGAAATAAGTAAACAAGGAGCATGATTGTTTATATAGAAGTTAGAATCTGCTAACATCAATCTACCTTTTGTTTGATAAGCAGATAATAGTAAATGAATGCACTTTTATTACTATCAACAATTACTTCTCACATTAGTGGTTAAATATGTCTCCCAAATGATAAATTTTATCACGAAGTTATTGAAATGATTAATAGTGACTAACTTTATCTAGCAATTTTTTATTTCACAAATATGAATGTGTTATATATACAATTATCAATTTGTACGTGCGAACGATATGTGGATGTTTTTAATAAAATTTATTTTTTCTATATAATTTTTTTCCTTGAAAAAACCTAAAAGGTAATTATTAACTTACAATTAGGATTCTCTAACTAGTGTTCACACATGGTTAATCGTGTACAAATATGATTAACTTTTTCTTACAAGTAGTTAAGATTAAATAAATGTAATGGTAAATGTCTCTCAAATGGTTAATGATATCATGAAATTATTAAAATGTCTAACAATCATTTGTAAGAAAAAGTTAATGTAAGAAAACGTGTGTGTAGCATAATTTATTTTGCATTAAGGCTTTTAACGAATTTATGGTAACTTTTTGGCATTTTTTGAAACTAGCTGGCAACAACAAAAATTGGCAACTTAAATGTTTTAGTCTAAGCACGCCACTTTTCAACCTATGCTATGACGTTAATTTAAACATCATACATATTATATTAATGTTTATGCTTAAACTTATGGCTAGAAAAGGAATTCAAATGTCAAAAATCTTCAACGATAAGGAATACAGCTATGATGAAAAAAATAAAATAAAACTACAAATTAAATCGGTGAGAATTTATCATCTGCCAGTCAATCAAAATGATGGGGGATGGCATAAAATGAATTATTGTGAAGATTGAACGGTAATAGTGTTGAGATTCTCTTCTCTCTTTTTTTTTCAATTTTAATCATTTACCATTTTTTATTTTAATTAACTTTTTTACACTATTTTATCATCACTTTTTTCAATAATCTTTTGACCAAACTCAAGAGTCATATAAAAGTATTTACCACTAAACTTTTAGTGATATATCAATTAAGACCGCATAGCGCAGTGGATTAGCGCGTCTGACTTCGGATCAGAAGGTCGTGGGTTCGACTCCCACTGTGGTCGCTATGGTTTTGGTTTTTTTTTTCCATGTGTTTTTCAAATTTATATCTCTTTTAATATTAGCTTAATTTTAAAATCAATATTAACCTTCATTACTTTGTAATAAAATAGTATCACAATCCTCCTAAAATTTTAAATAGTTGAATAAATTTAAAACAAATATTATTTTAATATAACAAAAAAAATTACAAAATATATAATTAAATTTGCCTTGTTTTTATATTTATATGTAATTTTACTACAAATATAAACCTAAATAAATAAGGAGTACGAATATCAGGCAAATATTAACTTTAAAATTAGAGTAAGATATGTTTTTATGATCTTATAACAGATTTTCAACTTACTAAACGAGACACTAATATTAACCAAACGAGCTTTTATATTATTAGCATCAAACACGAATTTATACAATTTAAAAATTCAATTGTTATAATAAAAAACAGTTATTAAAATATAAACAGTAAAAATTTTAAAAAAATAGATAAAAGAAAAGACATCATAAATAAATAAATAAAACCCTTTACAACATAGATATAGATTAAAAAAACAAAACATTTACTAAATAACAGAATAAAATAGTAAAAAGTGAGTAAAAGAAATAACAAACCGGTTCATGACGCGGGTAGCGTTTGGGGAAATAAAAGGGTATTCGGAAGAGAGGGAGAGAGTGTGCGGCGGAGGAGTGTCTCCTTTATGGATGACGAAACCGGAGACGGCGAAGGACACCGACGACCACAGCATCATCAAAACCTACCTTCACTCTCTCATTTTTTTAATTCCTTCACTTTAAATAATTGTATTAATGATCATAAAACGCTAATAATTTTAATTCCAATCCCAAATTATTAATTACAATTATAATGGGTAAGACCCCCTTTTCCTTCCGCCGCTCCCTCTCTCGCCGCCGTCCCAAGAAGACCACCGCGCCGCCCCAACCCCCTTCCCCGCCGCAGCCTCCCTACGCCGCCGGGATCACCGCCTCCCCCGATGCTGCCGCAAACAACCGACTCGTCGCAGCCGCAGGCGCCGGCGCGTTGGCCAAGGGGAAGAAGAAGACCGGCAGCGCCCGGCTCTGGATGAGGTTCGACCGGTTCGGCAGGTCCGAGCTCGTGGAGTGGGAGAAGAACGCCATCATCCGCCACGCCGCGATTCCCGCACGAGACCTCAGAATTCTCGGCCCCGTCTTCTCCCACTCCTCGAACATCCTCGGTAATCTGATTTCCCTTTCTTTTCGATTTTCAATTTTGAATTTCATCGTGTTCTGAAAAGTAGGGTTTCTGTATAATCACGTGTCTGGAATTGTGTTTGTTTTGGATGTTTTGATTATGATTAAGAATGAAGAATGAAGAATGAAGAATGGGTAATTGAATTGAATGTGTTTTCTGTTTTGTATTTTTATTGCAGCTAGGGAGAAAGCAATGGTGGTTAATCTGGAGTTTATAAAGGCTATAGTGACTGCTGAAGAAGTGTTATTGCTGGATCCTCTTCGACAGGAGGTTCTTCCCTTTGTTGAGCAACTCAGACAACAGCTTCCGGGCAAGAGTCAACCGAAACTTCTGGGCGCCGTGGAGGAGCAGGAAGGTGAACTGCAGGGTTCTAATGGCAGACAATGGTTGCCTACGCCGGAGACGGCTGAAGGGTTGCAGTCTGAGCTTCCGTTTGAGTTTCAAGTTCTGGAGATTGCTTTGGAGGCTGTATGTACTTATCTGGACTCTAGTGTAGCAGACCTTGAGAGAGGTGCTTACCCTGTGTTGGACGAATTGGCTAGGAATGTTAGTACCAAGAATCTTGAACATGTGAGGAGTTTGAAGAGTAATCTCACGCGGTTGCTGGCACGAGTGCAGAAGGTATGCTACATGAGTAGTACCATGTGGTGCTTCCTCTGGTTGTTGTTATAGCTGAGTTGATGTCAATAGTTCTTGTGTTGCCTATAGATGGATGTGGAAATTGAGATTGGAGGATTAAACTTTGGGAAAAGAGATGCACTAAATCTACCAATTGGATTGAAATTTTGCAGGAGTCTGATATCATGTTATTTAATGTAGTTTGGTGGACTGATCAAGAGACCAGTTAATAATAGCCCATGGGAGGTTTGAATTAATCGAAGTGCCAACATAATTCTTTTACAGTTATTGTGCATTGAGATGGTTGAAGATTTTTCTGAGCAGTAATGTGTAGCTGGACTGCATTCAATTATGTTGTCCTTGAATAAAGCTTGAAAAACTACTTCTTACCCGACTATTTGATTTTTTTAGATTACTCTGTTGCATTGTTCTATATTCAATAGTCATATATTATTATGCTTTCGATTAGAGGAGAGGGTTTTGTTAATCGTTTTATATAAAAAATTTATTGCAGGGTCTTTTACCTTGTATGTGATGATGCATTCCATCATCTTTTTTGAGATATTATACTTAGAAATATGACCCTCTTTTGCAGGTACGGGATGAAATTGAACATTTGTTAGATGACAACGAAGATATGGCACAACTATATTTGACAAGGAAGTGGCTGCTGAATCAACAAATTGAGGAGGCTCAATTAGGTGCCACAACCTCAAATAACCTTACTAATTCCGCCCGTGCTGTTCGAAGACTTGGTTCTACCAGAAGTGAAAGTCTTGCGACCAGCCATTGTGGGGATGATAATGATGTGGAGGACTTGGAGATGTTGCTTGATGCATATTTCATGCAGTTAGATGGAACTCGTAACAAGATATTATCTGTAAGTGTTCTAACAACCAGATTGTGGTCAAATCATTTCTGTCAAATTTTGAATATTGAAACTGCCGTATCTACTTGGTTCTACTATTTTTCTGTCTCATTTGTACTGTTATCTTGGGCTTTTAGATGTTAAAATTCATATGTTTCGTTTGCATGCATTACTCTTCCTCACAAACTTAGTTGTGTCTTGTGATACTTACAAGAGATATAATATTGCATTCTTTTGCTATCTCTTGTTTTGAGAATGGAGGGAAGCTCGAGTGTTTGCTAGTTTCAATTGTCACTACTGGAAGCTTATCCCTAAGGATTCCCAGCTTCCATAAATTAATTTATGCTTGCCCTCTATGAGATATTGGTACTGGTAGTTTTGTCCACCATTGTTTCATTTCTGGATTTGGGAAATATATTATTGTCTCTCTGGCTGATCTTCAAACAAGTGGTTGTGACCTACTGTTTATTTCCTATTCTTGTTTACGAGAATTTTTATTCTTTAGGGAGCGTTTATTTACTTGAAATGTTAGCTGAATTTGGTTGTTTTTTTTATTGAATGCCAAACATTGCGGGATTTGTCTGGAATCGTGATGCTGTTTCAATTAATTGTTAAGTGTTACAGTCTTACTTCTTCATGGCTACTGATTTGCAGGTCAGGGAGTATATTGACGACACTGAGGACTATGTCAACATCCAACTCGACAACCATCGAAATGAACTTATTCAGCTGCAGTTGACATTGACTATTGCATCATTTGCTATTGCTATTGATACTTTGATTGCTGGTGCATTTGGTATGAACATTCCTTGTAAATTATATAATATAGATGGAATATTCTGGCCCTTTGTTTGGATCACGTCTGCAGCTTGTGTACTCCTTTTCTTGCTTATTTTAGCATATGCAAGATGGAAAAAGTTGCTGGGATCATAAGCTGTAGTGAATTGTATCCAAAGAAGGGCGTCTGATGAAGAACAGACACGAATGTATCTCGGTTTCTTATAATAATTTAATAGTTGGTGTATAGAATGTTCCAACATCGTTTGTAGCATCATGCGGTTCATATCTGATATTATTCATACAATTTTTCTTTTTGAAACTTTGTGTTGTCGTGGGCGTGCGTTTGTGTTGGCTCCTTTTTTGTGGTCCGTTTGTGTATGTGCATGATGATTGCATAGGGAAAAGGAACATTATGTGGCTTTAATGTATGAATAGTCAATCACATCGTACAAATGGATAGATGACAAAAAGTGAGGGACGAGTACAACGTGGAAATTTCAGCCACACTTGAATTGACGCCATACCCTGATCTAAAATCACTTTATTAAATTGTTTGTTCATTGTATGACTCCTTGAAAAGCTGTTACATTACTGTTTTCACAAATTATAAATGACGCCATTTAGGCAGATTGTTAAGTCTTCGAACAGATGGTTGAAATATTTTTTTTCCTTTGTTACCTTAATATTTCAAAATTGAAATCACGACACGTTCTACGTAAGACATGAACTCAGAAATGTGATTGGAAATATTTGTGAAGCATATGCAGTCACTGCGTCAATTTATATGCTGTTGCAGTTCTCTTTTTGTTATGGCCAAACTACTTTATGTTTTATACTCATTAATTTGTATTTTTTATGGAACTTTTTTTTACCTTTGTGAATTTCACAACTCAAACCAAAGTTAGACAAAATTCTATGCTATTAGCCCCTCAATATTAAAGACGGGCTAATGATACTAAAAAGTTATAAAAACGAGATAAAAATTTGTTATGGAGTAGATTTATTTTGAAATCATCAATCGCATTAAAATTTGAAAAATCATGAGAAATGAAAATAGATGATATATGTTTCCGGAAGGATTATTGATGCATCCAAATGGGTTGTGGATAACTCTACCAGAGTACACCACACAATGCAACAAACACGTCAGTTTCTGAAATAGCATGACATTTTATCTCGCTTTGTTAGGTAAGACACCTGAAAATCAAATTTTAGTTATAATCCATTTACTTTATAAGTTACATATAGTTTTAAGTAACATATATATACAAGTTGCGGGGATAGTAATTTATTCACTCAATTTTCCGTCCTTATTATAATATATTTGTTTTTAACTAAGCTAATGATTTTATATTATAGAACTTGTAAATATGTTTATCCAATAAAATTATAACTACATTCATGCACAAAGCTTAATTATTTAAGGATTTGGAATTGCTATGCTTTTACCGGAACTTTGGAAGATAATCTGAAGTCACAGTAGAAAAACTGTGGTGTAAAAATAGCATTTTATTTGATTATTTCCGTTGTTTTATTATTAAATATGAATAAACTGAATTGTACATGAAAATGATAAATTTAAATTTATGAAAAACAATGAAAAGAAGTTTGGTGGATGTATAGATTTTGAAGGACATGGGCTGGGTGTGATGGGAAGTTGGGAACTCTAACTGCCTGTCCCCTTCATATTTCCATGTCTTCTCTTTACACCTCACTCACTCTTCCACTCTTCTCAACCACATTTTATTTTTAAATCATTTCTCACTTCAATCATTATTTTCCACATCACAAATTCTACTTTTAATCAAATCATTATTCAAACAAGCTACATAAATTATTTTATGATTTTTTTATTCAATAATTGAATTTTAATGAGATAATTGTTAGAATATCAAATTATTTTCGGATGTATGAGTTATTTTTATTTGAATATTTTATTTCTATATAAGATTTTTTTTCATTTGATTAAGATTATATAACTTTTATTCTTCTCTTTTCACCTCTAACTTAAAGTTTATTTCCTCTCTAATTTTCTCAACCCTCAGTTTTGACATGTAGGAGATAGAAAAACGTAACAATTTTTGTTAATAAAGTTAAACAACACATCACGTACGTATTGAGTTCTCAATAGAATAAAAAATTCTAATAAAAAATTAATTAAAAATACTTAAACTTTAAATTATCTAAAACTTAATTAAGTTACAAATCAATTAAATTACTATTATCCTCCTAAATAAAAGGACTTGTTTCACTATTAATTATAAAAATAAAAATTATCTAACTTTAGTATGTATTAGTGTGTATGAAAAGTTGAACATATACTGCATTATAACCATCTATATTTTTAATTTTTATTTTAATTATTTATATACTAATATACTCAATTCACTTTGTAACACCTGTTTATAACCAAATATTTAAACGAAAATAATACACGTTTTAAAAATAGTTTTCTCTCCAGAAGAATTAATTAAATTTTTATAAAGTTTAATCATATTTAAAATTCTTGTTGTCCCAAAAATGTATTTTTTGGGGAAATTGAGCAGACACTCTACCCTACAATCAATTGAAGAACAATAATATAATATAAATGACAAGCTCTTCAGATTTTTCAAATAAGAAAAAGAAAAACAGTACGGAAACTCTATAAGAAAATGAAAACAGTTAGGTTAAATAAAAAGATAAAAGTATCAGTTTTTTATATTATATTTTTTTTAATCTCATCCATCGTATTACCTGTACTTTCATTGTTGATCATTAACTCTTCACATGTGAAATCCAGTTTACATTTTGTAGCCAACTGTTCAAAATTTAAAAATGAAATTTACTATTATATTATTAAATGTTAAAACATTAAATATCTTTTTAGTCTCACTGCCAGATTTTTATTTTGTACATCAATTTTTTGCTTTATGATCCTTTAAAGTTTGCAATCTTTATTCCCTCCCCCCCTTACAGGTAAGTGAATTTTTATTTTTGTTCGTTTAAATATTTTTCATTTTCATTTGAAATTATCATTCTTTTACATTGATGTTATTTTAAGATAAATAAAAGATATTTATTTTAACAGATTTTTATGTTTTTAAATGCCACATGTCATTATTATATCATGATACGTGTATATGAAATGAGAGTTACCTATATTTTTCCCTCCGTGTTTTTTTCAAATTTTGATTCGTTTGTATTAATAAATTGATTAATTAGTTTTAAACTTTCGAAAATATATAAATTTAACAATGTTTGTTAGTTTTATGATTAAAATTATAGGTAAAAGAAAATACAAGTCACATATTATGTGAATTTAATCTTTTTATCAACTATAAAAATGTTCTCTAAATTAATTTAACCTACTGAATTAATTGTGTATACCATAAATCGAAAATTAATCTCACATTTATTGTACAATTTTTTATAGAGTACAACTTTATTTTAAATAATTGTTGTCTCTTAAAGCCAAAAGTACTGACTATATATATTTGACAATTAAAAAGAAAACTGTTTTCATTAATTACATTATTTAGTATCTGTCCTCTATACTTGTATATGAACCTTCTACTTATATTTTAGTCATTTTGAATATGGTTTTCCATTATGCATTTGTTTCACAAGCTAATGAAACATAAATATTAATATTATAATATTTAAAAATGAAAACTCAATAAACAAATGTTGATTAAAAGTCAGACATGTAACTCCGAGAAAACGTGTATAGATGATTCAGGCTTTAATAATAAAATATCACAAATAAATACTTTTAAATAAATCATAAATTATTTTAAAAAATATTCAATTTTTCATTATAAAAACAATAAACATTTTTTATTTTTTGGATCAACAATTAGAAATGTATTTTGTCCTATAAATGATATTTCCCTTCTTTAATAGTCAAATCCATAGTAATCATACTCATATTCATTTCTTTCTCAAAAATTTTGTTATAAGGCTAAAACTTATTTAATAGATAAATAACATACTTATTGTGGCCGATTTATATAAGCGTAAGTTAATTATAAATTTAGTTTTTATTCATAATTTTTAATTATTTTACTTCTTGAGTTTGCTTTTAGTTGAAAATATTTCTTTTATATTTGAATTTTGTATCGTGTGAGATAGAAAAAAAAAAGTTGGTATCTCGTTTAAAATACAAAACCCCAGCATGTTTAACAAAGATATAGTCAAATCCATTGCAAAAGGTGAGTTCAACCCATATCAATGCAAACTTAAACAACACATAAATGTTTTTTTAGAACACATATATTATATGAAAAAAAATTATTCTTGAATAGAATTTTACTAAGTGTTTAAGTCCATGGTTTCTACTATGTAATATTCTTAAAGAAAGTTAAAGCATAAACTTTTTGTTTATTTATAAACTTAATATATCTTATACCAGTAAGAAATGTTGCATTCATATCAAATATAGAGTAAGTTATTAATATATTAGAGATTTTGTAACTAAATTTATTAATTTAGATTAATTCATGAAATAATAATTTATTTTGTTCAATTTTAGGTATATCAGCAACCCACTCTTCAGTTAAATGGAACATGATTTTGAGTTTATCTTTAGTTGATGGAATATTCCCTTTTTTTTATTGAACTGACAGTGACACAGACAAGGTGATATATATGACATGACAAATTATATGCATGTTAAGTTACTCTTAAATGATGACAATAATGTTTTTTTTTTTAATTTACAAAACTACTTTTTTAAATAACATGTTGAATTATATATATATATATATATATATATATATATATATATATATATATATATATATATATATATATATATAGTTGAAATGTAGTAATAAACTATGGAAAACGTTATTATTGTAATTAATTTAGCTAAATTTTGTAAAACTGTTTTTAATTATATAATTTATTATAAAATTTATGTTCTTTAAAAATAATTTTGGATTGAAATTATTTATATTCTATATTTTTTTTATGTTATAATAAAGATTTAAAACTGTTATCTAATTTAACAAAGATATGATACATTTTAGTGAAAAAAGTATCCATGTAGATTAAGTTTCTTGAATTACTGTCGGGAATGTAGTAAAATGAGTTTGAAACAATTTCCCTACATAAATACAATATTATAATAGTGAAATGTAATAGCTGAATTGGTGATATAAATTTGAATGGATAAAAAAATATTAAAATTTTATTAGTAAGTTTAAGTTATGAAGTGATGTGTTTCTATGTCATATTAGGTGTCTGAGAAGGTAGTACACAGCTAATCAAAACAAAACGGTTAGAATTTTGATCAGGTTAAGTTTTAAAGTTATCTACAATTGATTTCATTTATTTTTTTTGGGGGGATTAAGAATATTGAATAATGTTGCTTTAATAACGGAAGAAATTATTTAATTTCCATCAATTTACTGGAAAATTATTAAATTTTGGAGTTGTGTTTGCTATTAAACAGGCTGGCTACCTTTATATAAGAGAAAATGTATTATAACATTTATTCATTTGAATATGTGAATTGGATATTTGTTGAAATGATGTTATATTAAAATATGATTATATATATATGCATAATTATTGGATAATTGAAATACTGCGGTAGAGTTTAAGAGGTTGTATATAAATTATTTTGATTAAAAACGATATTATGGAATAATTTAAACATAATATATATATATATATATATATATATATATATATATATATATTATTTTTTATGTGATGAAAATATATTTGTATTGATTAGAGAGTGATGACCACTTTCACTTAAACATTGAGTGACCATAAAGATAAAGATTTATCTTAATGTCCTTTCATTCAAATCTTATATTATAATTTATTTGAAGCTTAAATATTAAATAATATTGGTCACTTAAACATTGAATGTAATAGTGATATATAGTGTTTGTAGAACTAGTTGAATTGTGAAAACAAGTATTACAACTCAAGTAACAGTATTATCACTTATACATTAAGAAAATAGTGTATTTGATATTTTTAAAATTTATTAATTATGCATCTAGTTTGTTATTTCAAATATCGATTTAAGGATTAAACATAAGAGAAGATGATAGTCATTCACTTAAACAAGAAAGATGGAAATAACTATTTATTCTTCTCTACAACTAATGCTCTTCAGTTATACTAAAATAATAAAATAATTTTTCCATTGGAAAACAAATATTTATTCTTCTATCTCTTCAGTTATATTAAAATAATAAAGTCATTTTTTAATTCGAAAATAAAGTCAAATGAAATGAGTTCACTTAAGCTACTGTGATGAATTAGTGAAAGACATGTGCTTTGTATATATTTTGCATATATGTTATATGTACCATGATATTAAGATAATGAATAATTTTTGTTAAATAGCTATAAAGTACTTGCAATATTATGACACCTAACATAAATATATAAAAACAATAGTGAATTTGCAAAAATATATTTACAGATAAACAAATATTAACTTTTAGTAAAACATGCATGTTTAATATAAATATTTTAAAAATCATTAAACCTGATAAATTATTTAAAATAATTAAAATACAATATTATATAAGTGATTCAGATTTATTTATTTTCTAAAATAAGACTGTAACACGTGACTCGTAAATATTATGGATTGTGTTATACTATGCTAATATTTTAATTTATTAGCGGAACCTTTTTGTCTTATAAGATTATTAATTCTTTTTGTTTGATAAAATTAATAACTGGTATCGTTTAATATAAGAGTAAATGATATTAAACCAAGTTGAAATTAAACTCTTCATAATTTATGAATAATTTAATTTTAGAATTGAATGTTTAAACGTTTTTACTTAACATTAGGTAAACATTAACGAGTGTATGTTTTAACTATATATATATATATATATATATATATATATATATATATATATATATATATATATATATATATATTATAATATATTTGCATAATTTTTTTTTCGGAACATTATATGACACAGATGATATAAAATTACACTTAGAGATGCAAAGTTAATTTTGTCCTAATATTTTTTTCTTCAGCTACTATACTTTTATAACAAAAAAAATCCATTTTTTGTATAAGTTGATTGTTAAAAATAGAATAAATTATACACGGTTGTTTTTTCCCAATAATTACATTTATACATTTTTTGTTTTAATCTTTTTTCTGAAAACAAACTGATCTGTCATGCCACTAATTAAAAAAATATTGGCTAAAAATTGCAATGTACATTTTCATTGAAATAGGTTGCGAGGTCTCACCTCAACATTTATGAGGAAATGAAATTTAGAACTACGTTGTTTTTTATGGAAATTTTTTAGAACTAAGTTAATCGATAAATAACTCATTTTTTCCCCACAAAAATAGTAAGAAATGTGAGTCCTTATACCTATAAGCCATGCAATCAGAGACCACCCACCTGTTTCGAACAAAAGAATATGCCTTTTCATTTTCACAAAATTTTCCATTTTCTCAAAAAACTAACCCTAATTCAGAGGAAAATTGAAATTGAAATTACTTAAAAAATCTACTTCCTGTTTTGACTTCACATGACCCGTTTATAAAATGCTAAAAAACCATAATAAATTACTTGAAGATTTGTATAATATATCTAAAAATAAAAAGAGCTTAATTAGTAAGTTATTTTAACACGATAAAAAGAAGGAATTTAATGATGATTATTAGGTTAATTAAAATGTGTAATTAGGGTGAGGCATTGTGAGTGAAGTAATGAAAAGTGAATAAAATTTGACTGGAATCTTTGCATGTTATAGATATTTTTTATAACGAAATTGGTCTATTTTGCAATGTCTCTGCACAAGTTGGACAGCGATACAACAACCAGTATTATTTTAAAGTGGATGCTTGGTGGGCCCAGGTCAATTTCCGAATAACCTTAATTTAAAGGGGTCAAAACGTTAAATATCAAAAGTTTTAGGAACAGTATTTACTTATCATGGTTTTACAATTAAGCCCCGTTTTCCAGCTTCAACAACAAGACACAACAACAGAGAGAAGAGAAAGAGAGAGAGAGAGAGAGAGGTTGTTGAAGAAACGAACCCTAAGAGAGAGAGAGAGAAAAAAAAATCTTTGCTTTGATTTCAAGCTCTTTTACCATTGCATTTCGGGATCTCGAATCTTCAATCTGCAAAGGTTTTTTTTTTTTTTTTTTGGGTTTCCTTTCCTTCTCTTCTTTTCCTTTTGGTGTTGTATTAATTTCTTGTTTGCTTGCGGAAACGAATCTGTTTCAATTTTCATTTCCAATTGGTTCGATCAGCTTGGAATCATTGCGCTGTTGATGCCGTAGTGTCGCACATTGCAGCGTGTTGGGGTTTTCAAATGTTAATTTCAATTCGTTGTTGATTTTTTTTCCTCTCTTGTTTTCCGAATGCATGTTTGGGGTAGATTCTATGGGAAAGGGGGAAAAGTGAAGTTTCTATCTTTGGTTTTTTTCCCTCATCTGGGTCCTGGGGGAATAAAAGTATAGTATGGAAAGTTTGACAATTGGGTGCTACGTTTTATTTTTTCTTATTTTTTAATTTGTTGATGTTCTGTTTTTGTTTGTGGATTGGATTTTCTTTCCTCCAGTTAGTTTCCTGTGGCTTCCAAGTTTTGGAGTATTGTTTCTGACGTTTTTTTTTTCTTGGAAATGTTATTGTTTTCTGTTACATTGGTAGTGAACTGTTGCTTTGCCTGGCTTGTTAGACGCATGGTTTTGGGTTTGATTTTTTTGCTGGAGATAATTTAGATGGTAACATGCTCTGCAATATGTCAGAGGTTTTAACTTTAAACAACGGTGAATGTTATGTGTGATGGGATTGATGTTTCATGCTGTGCTTGGTACTATTTCATAGGAGGTGTTTTGCTTATGATGAAAATGAATAGAATAATTGGGTCTTCGTGCCCTTGTGAGGTAAGGAAAAGTTTGCAATGTTGATCATCTATCTGGAATAATTTACGTGCAACATGAAAATTGAGCTTGTCTGTGAGATGTCTGGACAAATTTTAGAATTACATTTTGGTAAATATAAGAAAGAGATGATGAATCCATAAAGCTTCTAACATACTGTGGACTTTTATCCAATGCTATATATGTAGTATCATGGAGATCTGAGATATTTAGTTCTAAGGATTGTTTTACTCAATGAAGTATGTAGATTTACTCATTTATGGTTCTTGAGATTACTAAGATGCTTTATTTTTTCTTGCAAAGATGCCTTGGTCTTGTGTATTCTTTGTTATACTAGCGCAATTCCTCTTCTGTTCCTTCTGAGTAAATTTGCATATGAACCAAATTTCAATGTTTGTATAGAGTCGCCTTATAGGATCTTTTGTACAGAGTGACATGTATTTGTGGTTTATATTTTATATTTTTATATTTGACAACACATGCATATCAGATCATCATTGTTGAATAATGGATTCTGTGTTTAAATTTTCATTGCAAGATCCCTCCAAAAGTTTTTTACGCTGTCTTGTTTTTATCACTAAATATATTTACATGACCACATTATCTGATTAAATTATAAATTCGACAGGTAGTATTGATTCTGCTTCTATGGCAAATTCAAAGGGCTCATCAGGTTTCAGAAATTTTATGTATCCGGGAAAGCATGCTCTACTTCCTCCTAAAAGTCCGTTTCCCAGTGTTTCCCAGACATACGCTGATTATGTCCCAAATCCCTCTGTTGGTTTAAAGGGAGGTAACAGACCCAGAGAGGGAAACCCACACCACCAACGTACATCATCTGAGAGCCTTGTTATAGAGGAGCAGCCTTCTTGGCTAGATGATCTCCTTAATGAGCCAGAGACACCTGTCCGAAGAGGTGGACATCGGCGTTCATCAAGTGATTCTTTTGCGTACCTAGACACTGCTAATGCATCTAACATGAACTATGCTGATCAGGACGAGTATAAATATAAGACTTTGATGTCTGTTCCGTCTTGGTCATCTCAAGAGTTTGACCGCAGCAAAGATGCTCGTCATCTACCTTCTTATGCAGAAATGAACTTAGCTAAACAGAAAAATAGGTCATGGGACTCTTTTTCAAATTCCATGACAAATCCAGTTGGTGTTTCCTCTGGCAAAGACAGTTCAGCTTTTCAGAGTTCAGGATTGCCATGCACGCCACATGAAGCAGACGGGCTTCCACCTACTGCAACTGAAAAGCACGATTCAGCAGAATCTGGATTGCAGGATGGAAAATCATTTTCTGAAAAAAAGGACAATTCACATGCAAAGTCATCTGCCTCTGAAACTGATACAAAACGTGCTAAACAGTACGTAGCTGTTTTCTTTGGTTTACTTTATGGATGTTACAGTGATTGGTTGATTTTACGTCACTAATATCTATCATGGGGGATGCAAGTGGTTCTTTGGCAAATGCATGAAGTTGTGTCATGCCCATCTTGGAACCTTTTTAACATTTACCAAATTGAGTGAATGGTTTTAATATCAAATTCAAGATTATACTACCTGTGTGACGTATGACATCGTCATAACGTACATGGAAGGAAAAAGGATAAAATAACTTTTGTTGCATGCAGTAGTGTCTGTTATACTAAAGCTGATTCTCATGTAGAGACAGCAGTTAAACCATGCTTCTCATTATATGACGAATGTTGTGTTTGTTTTTCATTTTTCATTTGATTTTTAGAAGTTTTATGAAACCAATCAATTCATATATGGAAAGGGAAAATATTCTGAAACACTTAAATTGCAGGCAATTTGCTCAGCGTTCACGGGTCCGGAAACTTCAATACATAGCTGAGCTGGAAAGAAATGTACAAGCTTTACAGGTAAGTGTCTTCACAAGGCAATATTCCGCATGTTTGCAGAGTGACATTTTCTTCCAATGCATGGAGATATTATGTAAGATAGTTTAAAGTTCTGAATCTGTTTCATTTTATGTCATTATAGGCAGAAGGGTCTGAAGTCTCAGCTGAGCTTGAGTTTCTTAACCAGCAGAATCTTATCCTAAGTATGGAGAATAAAGCACTCAAGCAACGTTTAGAAAATATAGCACAAGAGCAGCTTATCAAATATTGTAAGTTTCTACGATTTGAGCATTAGCCATTTTCAAGTAACACGTTTTTTTATTTTTATTTTTTTTACTTGGAAATGTCAATTAATCTGAATACTACGAATTTGGAGGAAGTTTTTTTTTATATATGCTTAAATGCCTTGACTGGTGAAAACTATGTGAATTCGTGATGCAGTGTATTGTACTGATTAATAGAAAAGGAACGCATTAGGTTTATCTGAGCTTTGATTATATCATATAAGTGGCAGGGAAGGAGAGTGAATCAAGTTCTGTTTTGTATGTGCCATAGCATGGTTGCAAGAAGAATTACTGTAATATCAAAGAAAGGGAGGTTTGATAATTTTTTAGGGTGGTAGCTCAGGGTTCTTGAAACCATGGTGAAAATATAGTTTCTATTCAGAAAATAGACAAATTAGTTGGATTATAGAGTAGTATGCGTCGTTGAATATGACTGGGCTTTATGCATGGACACTCATCTAGGATTCTATCATTTCATTGCAAAAACTGTCAGCCACTGTTTTTTTGTCATTGTTTATTCATAATTTTGGGAGGAACTATCATTTTATCTTAAATGGACAGGATATATATATTTTCTATATATAATCATTTATCATATGCATTTCTATTCAGTCAACAAATAAAGTTAATATAAAAATATAAAACTTATTTTGATTTAAATTTGAAGATAATAGCATACTCATAATAACAATAATTAACATAATTTCATTTAAATTAAAAAATAATTGTGATTGTTGTAATTTAAAATAAAAAATCATTTTATATAAATTTGAGTTATAAAAAAATTGTAACATCTTAAAAAACCAATTCAACTCTCATAAGTTGTGTATGAAGATTATGTATTCAGGGAAAAGAGACAATATAAGAAAAAAATTAAGTTAATTGAGAATGGGGAGAGCGAGAGTCTTAATCTACCAAGTAAAAATTTATAATATATTAGATAATATTATGGAATTAAGACTCTCGCTCTCCCCATTCTCAATTAACTTATTTTTTTTTTATATTTTATCTTTTCTCTGAATACATAATTCAGTGTTCAAAATCTACTGGGAAACACTTATGGCGAAAGCTTGATTAGTTTCATTAGATGGCACATGAACATGTTTTGTACACTAAAAAGTATTCAATGTGAAATTCAGTGGAGCAGGAAGTACTCGAAAGAGAGATTGGAAGATTACGTGCATTGTATCAGCAGCAGCAGCAGCCACTGACGCAGCCACAACAGCAACCATCTGGTAGTCACAGACGCTCCAACAGCAGAGACCTGGAATCTCAGTTTGCAAACCTTTCTCTAAAACACAAGGACACCAATTCAGGGCAAGACCCTGCTCTCAGAATTTAGATTTGCAATAGCCGTAGCCTTGTTCTGCCTCTACATTCAACCGGTGTTGCCACACCTGCAATAGAATTGTTTCCTACCCTTCCCATGCATGGGATTGTGCAGAGATTTCCATCACATGCCTCTTCTCTCTGCCCACTTTGCTGATTTCAGCCTTCTCCTACCTAGTCTTTCCGTTTTCTATTTACTTATATTATTACCATTTAATGTGCACCTGGTGGTCATTGCCGAAATCTTATTCCATTTCTGTCACTTGACCTTCCAGAGGTGGTAACTCAACATTTTCAGGCTTTCACCCCCCCACTGTATTCAGTGAATATGTAGCTGTATACCCTCTTGTGAATCTCCACTATTGTGGAGTTTGGCCCAGTGCAAATAGCAAATATCTCAGGGCCATTTGAATGTGCCTTATTTGTATGGATAATGTGAAGCTAATGTTTGTAATGTGATTTTAATTAAGTTAATGTTTTCTCAACATATTATTTAGTGGCAGTGACAAAATTCATCCAGAGCATTAGTTATGTCACTGATTTCTACGAGTTTCGCTCTTACAAGGTTAGTAAGGGTTATTTGTTGCTTTTAATTTTTGTAGGGTCCTGTGAGTCAAAGCAAATTATTCGGCCCATGCTTCATATCAGGGTTGAAATTAGTGTCCTCAAGAGTCATCAAATGTATTACCACCTCTAAAATGGATGTTCTCCCAATTTAAATGAAAATATTTAATTTAACGTTGACTAATTCTATTTAATGTTTTGATTTCATGAAAAAAGAAACACGTTTCCCTACTTATTAGTCATTATTTGTTGGAGATTACATTGAATTTTGAATACTTCAAGAGTATTTTTGAAAGGAAAACTTGTATACAAGACCATGGGAATTGTTGGCGTAGTTATCTAAAATTTATAATTTTATCTCGATCATTATGTAGTTAATAATTATTTTCAAATACGTGTCTGATCGATATTAAGCTCCAAATCAATTAGAAAATAGCACTAACAACAAGACTTCTGATATTGTGTAAGTTTTTCTTTTAAATAGTTATTAAATAGATTTAATTAATTCAGAAGACTGTCGAACATATTTTTGGTTATATTTGAGTTCTGAGATAGTATACATCATGACTAGCAACACATCCTTTCTTAAAAATTTACAAATCCTTTTTTTCAAGTACAGAGAATGAAAGGAGACTTATTAAAATTTATGATTTTCAATTAATTTTAGGTATAACACAATGAGTTTAAATACATTTTTGGTCTCCGATAAATGATCAAAATTATTTTTTTTTCCGTAATATTTTTTCTTTTAAGTTTTCTGTCTAGTAAATTTTTGTATTCTTTTGTTTCAAAAAGTACTTTGAATAACATTTTGAACGATGAACTAAAATGACTTAGATGGTATTTGGGACTGAAAAACAATAAAATAATTAAAAACGGAAAATTTTAAAAATACTTGAGAATAAAAAGAGAAAATTTAATAATTTATCATAACCAAAAATATATTTAAGTGTAAAGAATACACATGGTTTTACAGTATTGAGGGGAAGGTTAGGAGATAAAAGAGAGGGGACAACCGCTTTGAAGGTTGGGTTTGTTGGATTAAGCGTCTCCAGTTAAACCTTCACAATCACAATTTCAAAAAAAAAAAAAAAAACTGAAACAAAAAATTTCAAGAGAATTAAGAAGAAATAAAAAATAAAGTAAAAATACCGGTGAGTTTCGCCATTTTCAAAACTGCCTCCTGCTGCATCAATCAACCTTACTTATGTTCATATCTCCTCTCTAATTTCTCACCAAAGAGGCTTAAGGAATGTATATAACTATAACCAAATTTTATAGAAGCTTTGACCAGTCAGATAACATGATAAAACTTAAGTTTAATAGGCACTTCAACGTTACAAATAATTTCCCATTTTAATCACTTAATATATTTATTGTGTGTAATATCCTTACAAACCATCAATTTAAAAAAATCAGCAGTTAGTATCGTACCATTGAATATGCTTTCGTTACTCATTTCAATTAGCCTGTAATTTATTTCTTTTTCATACTTTACATTGTAATACCACCAAAATCTATAACTTGAAATTTATTTTTTCACTTTTATCCATTTGTCTCCGTACCATTGTCGTGCCTCGATTAAATGTTTATTTTAAAACCTAATTTTCTTCACTGTATTAATGCACTTTTTCTTAATCCACTGTAGATAAACCAAATTACATCTACCCTATGTTATCTCACGGCATTTTTTTACATTTTTCTCCCTGTTTTCGGCATAATCCAAATGGAGTTAATGAGACAAAGATTACCCAACTTCAGAGAGGATTACCATCAAACGACAATAAAATATATGGTGAAGCATAAAATCAAAGAACACCGACTAACCGAGAAACACTAGAGGAGATTGAACTTACAAGTAATACATAGTTGAGAATTAGAATGAATTGAACACTTAGAGAATAGTTACAGCACGGCCATATTTCTCAACGAATCATCCTCATTTTGCAATTTATCCATGCCTACCCCTTTCCCAACAAAAAAAAATGAAAGGATAGAATTACTTTTCACGTATCAAATCAAATTCTCTCCAGAAATTGCTTGACAGAAATTGCATAAGCAGAATATTAGATATCTTAGATAACTCCGTAAAGCTGCGACAACAAAACCTTTCATTTTTGTCATTCACCCGATCCTAACATAAATACTTGATATAAAAAGCTGAAATCCTCAATGTATTTTATAAACTGCAGGATTTTATAAGTTTAGAAGCAGCATCTTGCTTACCAGATTCTCACTATTGCATCTAGTTATAATTTATCTGTGCCTACGCCTTTTAGCATTGTCCTCTGTGAATAACTCCCAATTATAATGATCAAGGTTGCTCAAGTCATCAAACTCTGCAATGGCTAGTAAGTACTGGGTAAGTTTCACAAGCTCCTGATCACTATCTCGGTTGGCATGAGCCTTCCTGAATGGTTTGATCGTCAAACCATTCTGTGGGTTCATCACAAAATTTCTTCTAAGGTCATCAAACATGATGGTATTTGAAGCACTGTAGAACTGAAATAGAATAAGAAACCACCATCAAGACAATGAGATCATGGGTATAGCTGACTGATGCAAAAAATTCAAAACCATACAGCAATAAATTGAAACTAGATATAGATTACAACAATTTGATATGTCAAATAGTTTCATTTTTCCATTTTATCTGACTCAGATCAACAAGCCAAGGTTTATCTCACTTATGATAATACTCACAAGTATGAAACATTTTTTAAGGAAGTTAAGTTACAACAATACATTTTGGGGTGTCCTTTTTCTCCCTACATAACTAGTAAGCATTCATTGGGCTGTAGATAGGAATGTAATATTGAACAAATATACTAATATAATTCTATCATCATCAAGAAGACGCATTGTGGGTTGGTTTATCGTATATGCATATTTATACCTCAGGGAACTGGGCCCAGATCAAACCAAGAGGCTTGCAATCAAAGACCCCACGAGAAGGGGACTGGACAGTGATCATTGCCATGTGGTCAAGAAGTGCGGTGATTTTGTAGTTAGGATTATCCAGAACCCCAAGTTGCCCCATCTTGAGGTTAATCCACTTCATGCTGCAGAAAGTGAACGAACCATTCATTCAGTTACACAGAACAGGCCCATTCACATAACTGTTCCAGAAGAATAAGAATTTAACAGGATAAAGCAAAAAGGACAGTACTTGGTTGCAGACCATATCATAATGTCATACTCTGCATATACTGATGTAAGAAACTCGTGAAGGTCTGCAAAAGCAAAAACAAAGCACAAGTTAGAAACAAAGGAGAGGAAGAAAGCAACAAAGAGTTTGTACCATAACTGCAAATATTTTTTTAATATCAACCAATCAGAAATATCCCCGAGAAGACTTTGGTAGTTATTACAAAAGCATAACAAATTCACCATACATAACAACCAGTGATTGAATTGAGACTGTAAGAAAACATGTATTCTACAAAGTACATTTGAATTAAACTCAACAATAACAATAAATTAATTCATCAAACTATCCCCAGAAATCATAAACACCAAACAACATGGTTCCTGAAAATTACAAAAGTATCATTTTAGTCACTAAAATTACCAAACCAACAATCCTTGTAGTCTCTAAATTTCGACAACCCGAGTGATTAAAAATAGCAGTTTTGCAACCTTCAGCCAATTCAACACAGTAATTGAGTGAAAACAAAAAGGGGGCAAAAATTACAAGGTCTCATGAGCTGAAGAGGGTTATCAGCGGTGGAGCGGTGATCGAAGAGAGTGTAATCAATATCCAGAACAAGCAGTTTCTTTCCTTTGCGACACGGATTTCGAAGCTCGATCTGCAGGTACGTACAAATATACGTATTCAGGTACGTACATATATACATTACATCACAAAAACAAGGGTTAAGCGAAGATGAAGAAACAAAGACCTTGACTTGATTAATTCGCCTGGTCAATTTTCGCTTGTTGACTTCCATGTCTTTGATGTCAACAGCTTCGTCCTTTGGGAGCTCCAAATCGTCCAGAATCTCAGGGGAATCCACTGGATCCAGGAGCAAGTCCTCTTCCGTGGTACTGCAATTGATTTGGTTGTTAATGAGTGGTGGCGATTAGTGTAACCCTAAAAGTGGAAAACGGAGTCGTACCCGATCATGGTCATCTTGAGCGAGGAATTGAGAGGGAGTTGAGAGAGAAAGACAGAATCGTCGTTGAGTTTGGAAGCGAGTTTCGGGTACAATAGCTTCTGCCGAGGGGGCAACACGTTCGTCAGTTCGCAGATTCGCCGTTTCAGTTCGCCCACCGTGTCGTCGCCGCAGACACGAACCGTGTACTCCTTGCCGCTCCATTTCACTCTCAGCGTCAGTTCTTCCGACGAACCCGAACCCGAATCCGTACCCGAACCCGTAGCCATGAATCCTCGTCACACTGCTTTTGCTCTCTTCGTTACGCTAACCAAACTTTCTCGCTTTGCTTCGATAGAGGTATCTATTTTTCACCTTTTTCATTTTAACAATCTTTATTTTTCTTCTCCTTTGCATTCGATTTTTAATTAAAAAAATGAAGTTTCTAAAATAATTATTTTTTGGTTTTTCTATTATATTTGTTTGTGTGTGTATGTGTATTTACATTGGTTATATGTTAGACATAATTATACTTTATACCTTACATTCATTATAATTTTTATGTAATATTAAATTAATTTAAACGTTGAAATTTTATGCTATATTTTTTTAGTTTTTTTTTTTAACTTTTGAATATACAATTTTTGGAATTTATACACGTTTAAAATCAATGAATTTGTCATAAGAGTGTATTATAATATCGTAATAATTTAAAATTTTAAAATTTCGACTTCACTTCACCTTCTAAACTTTGTTTTTTTAAACTAAAGTTTTGTTGCGTTAATTGTATGTGAGATATGGACCACCAATATTAAAATACAATTCAATGGATTTTACATCAATACAATCAATTATTATAAAAATTGTAAATACTATTATCTTAGAATTTAAAAATTCATTTTTTCTTCAAATTTTAAATAATGACAGAAATTATTTTTATTTTTATAAAATATATATATATATATATATATATATATATATATATTTGATTAATAACTTTTGTTTAAAAAAAATCCATGTATGTATCAACATATTAGAAATTTGTTAAAATTGATATTTTATGTTTATTAATAACTTGAGACTACATAGTGTTTATTATTTATATTTTCTATTTTATTTTTGAAAAACAATAATAATTTCCCCACATTTTGTTAATATTTTATTATACATATTAGTTTGATTTTATATTTATACAATATTGGGTAAGAAAATTGTCTACAACAAAATCACATAAACAAAAAGATTGGTAAAGTGAATCACAAATTTATTTTTATGTTATGGGAGACAAACAAACCTTATAACATGAGTATGACGGTTTGTAAAATAATTTAGTCACCAATAAAGATGTTAAATCGATTCCCGAAACACAATAAAATATAAAATTTTGGTTATTTATATAATTAACTTTTACATTCAACCTAATTAATCATCACAAAGAATATTATAAATATACATAAGTATGATGATTCCAAGATGTAAATCTCACTTCAAATTTAAAATTAAAATAATAATAGTAATTACGACGGCTACACTATAAAAACAGAGAAAAATAACTGTTATTACATGATAACAAAAGCTCTTATATTATAATAACTTGAAAACATATTTAAAATTACATATACAATATACAAGTCATGCAATTACCTGAGGGAATTTTTAATTAAATCATCCCATTTTTAAATAAATAAATAATATTTTTCGAAGATATTAATTACATACATTTAAATATTAAAATTATGATATGATAAGAAAATATACCTACGTAAACTTTGTAAATATGCCGAACTTATTCGGTATACTTAATTTTAACTATACTCGTAAAATTAATTGGTTTTTAACAAATCACATTATATCACACCTTATAAAAATATTAATATTCTAAGGTCTCGATCAAGTACTAACATTTTTTGCTTTTACTACATAAAATTTAATGATAAGAGAATAATGTTATTATAATCAATAAAATTTATAAAATAGTTTGATAAAAAAAAAGTATAAACATAACTATAAATTATAGATATCTATTTCAATAAAATAATAATATACTATTAAATATAAAAAATATTCACATTTAAATACTAATATTAGATAACATTGTTAAGACATTATTAATTTGTACTTTATTTTTTCATTCGGTCTTTATAATAAACAAATTCCAATTATTTTTTCAATCAATTTTCAAAATATAATTTTTTAATATACAATTTTATAAAGTAATTAAAATATAATGTTATTATGTAAAAAATTATTTAAAAGAACAACCCGTACGACGGGTAAACGTAGTAGTCCTCCCTAATGCGTGTACACAGCCAACGCAGTTTCACAGGATACCATTTCCCTAGCCAAACGAAAAAGAGACAACTGAATTTTTTGTAGAAGAAAAAGAAATATATTTCTCTAAAGAAGCAAGTTTCATAGAGGCTGCCATAACTGATTCAGTCTTCATATTCTGTTTCTTCATCGTCATCTTCATTGTTTCCTCCAGTATATCTCCAACCATCTTCAACATTGTCACGATCTTCTTCTGTTTCCTCACTATCTTCTTCATCAAAAGGTTCGTCTTTCACGGGCCAAGAATTTTTATTTACAGTTAAAGTGGGAGTGGACACTTTGCGTTTTGCAATTTTGGAAGGAGGCAACTTAAGACTTGGTTTAGGCCTACTCTTCTGAATTTTACCATTCGACCGTTTCGCGAGATAGGCGTCTTGGTCACTTGCTTCATCCATTTCATTGTCAACATTATTAGCCTGGGCATGCTCAGCATTTTCATCGGGCATAAGCCCCGGGTGCTCCCTCTTCAAATGAAGTCTAAGCTTGTATTCATGGATATATGCCTTTTCACATCCATCATATGGACATGCATAGGGGCGGTCAGATGATGCAGAACCATATGCCCCTCCAGAAGGTTTAGAAGATTTTGTTTGCTTCTCTGAAGGTGGAGTAGTGTACTTTGTCACATCCACGGATGCATTCTGTAAGACAAGGTTGAAATTGCAAATTAGAAAACGGTTCAAGAAATGTTAACAGTTTCAAAACTTTGTGAATGGCATACACTAGAGTAATACATCAGTTTCCAATTCGAGACATCTTTACCTTTACACAGATATCCTCCATATACTTGAGAAAAATAATGCATACTTGTATTGAGATTAGATGTATTAACATACCAAATGAAACAATTACACCAAAACCAAACGTATATAAACTAAAATAAGAGAGGTTTTTACATGATAACATGCATATAATATTAATAGACTAGGGTCAAACAATATCAATCTACCAACCTTTTCATGATGAGATGCAATGTGATTCTTTAGCTTGTATTCGTGAGCATATCTCTTTCCACAATCTGGGTATGGGCAGATATGATAGTTCTCTTGGGAATGTGTTTTCATGTGAGACCTTAAGTTGAAATCCAAAGAAAAGGCCTGCAGCAGATAGACGAATTTGGTCACTAAGATGTTGTGATAACAACCATTCATAATATAGACAATATCCAAAACTCCAAAGCAAAAGATAAACAGTACCAGAGATTATGAAAATGGTGGATAATAATTGAAGATAATATCATACAAAGAAGTAATCTATCCACTCAGAAGAAATAAGGTCCACTGACAATTATACTCGAGAGAAATGTCTAGATTTTCACACACGTGTGTATCTGTGTGTGTGTGATGAAAATGGTAACAATGATTTAATTGCAATACAGTCAACTATAAACAAATATTTAGTCTATATTGATTCAACTTGATAAATTTCTGAATTCTTCTTCGGTTACACCCTCTTTATCAACAATTTAATGACTAGGCAGACATAGGTCTCATCACCAATCACTCAAGCTTTGATGCTTGAATATATATGGTAATTTCAAATTTCCAATGAGGAAAACATTCCGATGCAATAGGAAGAAATAGATGGCATACATTATGTGGAGATATGCCACAAATTCAAATGCGTAAACCATATAGAATAATATACAGAACATGCAATACCAACTACCAAAAGGAAGCCATCATAGAAAACAACAAACCATTAATTGGATCGATTCTTCACCTTACCACAGCCTTCATGAGGGCACACAAAGTCCCTCTCCCCTGTATGAATGAGAAAATGCCTTTTCAACTTTGAGCTGTCCAGAAATTTCTGCAATGTAAACAAATAGTACTGCTAATTAGAGTTTTTCTGCTCCAGATGGTTCAACACTATGCTTCACACTAAAGCTTTTAGGCTATTAGGCCAATCATCGGATAAGAGACTGGTAAAACAGTCTAATTGGATCTTGTTCTATAATATGCAGTAATGTAAATTATTTCAAATCATGGCAATACAATTGTATATATATAACAAATACATGTACATGGTGTGCAAATGTAAGTAACAAAATCACTACCTTTCCACATCCCTCGTAGTGACAGACATATTGCCTCTCTCCATGGATGTGAGAATGCTTCCTCAATGCACCGGCATCTATGAATGTCTTTCCACATCCATCATAGCTGCAAAGAAAAAGTACTTCAGTAGTTGGCTCTGGTTCTGGCTCAGGCATTGTTGGCTCTGTTGTCCTTTCTTTCAAGGTCTTCACGGTATCCTCTTAGGAAAGTAAAACAGTGAGAAATGTAAGGTACAAAATACGATAAAATAACATCATAAGATATTTATTGCATTGCATGTTTTATAACTAAATTGTTTATTGAGTTAGTATCAAGTAATAAAAATTATATTACAACTTTTATAGAAAAAAAAGTTAAACAATTCAGAAAAAATAACCATTGAGTTCAACATTCAAAATTGCAAGCTATTAATCAATAGGGAAATGTACACATTTGACACTAACTTGCAGATCTGGCCCTATAGATTTCTCTTCATAAAGTCCTTAGCTACAAATTTGCTTTTTATTAAGAGTCTTCTATCCTATCCTGGACTTCAAGAAGCTCCAATTGACTCGATGCATGATACCTGGTAGCTTTCAAAAGAGCATTTAACAGTTCATTGTGTATCACCAAGTCTTTACTTGATAACTAAAACCCAGTCTGTTGTGGATAGGGTTCTTGAGCCCAATCAAAGATGTGATGGAATCTATTTCAGCTTTTGACTGGGTTGTGTAAGTAGGAAAAAAATTATAGTGAAAGAAGTTTGAAAATAATTTAGTCCAGCCAATTCCAGTAACCATTTTTAGGTGGTTCTATAGAAGACAATTGAATACAGTCTTGTTGGTTATCCAATTCCAATCCAATAGGCACTTAGGTATCCCCATTTCAATTGCGGTTGGTAAACTTCTAACACTCTTGTTCCATCTCTCCAGCTTCGCTCTGTTTTTGCATACAGCAACTCATTATCTATATTAGGTTAAATCATCTTAAATTCTGTCTAAAATCTTCCCCTTATTTTCCACCAAGTCATGTATCATAGCAAAACTGTATGTAGAAGCTAAACAAAACAGTAACATCATTTTAAAAAAATTCAGAGATGTAAACAAATATAGCCAAATGGAGGCAGGACTGACCAAAGGTGTAAGTAAGCTAGCTAGATAAGGAAAAAACAAACCTGTTACCCATTTTAAGAGCATGCATTTTCCTCCAGTTGTTACAAGATCTTGGGGAACCCTGGCATCAACAATGATCAGATTATTAACAGAACCTTTTACCTAATGAAGTAGGAAAAGGCAGAAACAAACTGATGACAACTATATTATAATTGATCTCTCCCTCTAAACCCTACATGGAAAGACTAACTTTAAACACATTCTCTCCATACATTCGCATTCCTAAACAGAGACAATCATAAAATATTTATAAAACAAGAATGGGTCTCAAGGTCCCATGATAACCCCGTATTACAATCCCACTCATTCAGAATATACTCTCAAGTAAGGAGAAAAAACAATTTTGTGTGAAAAATCACCTCTTTCCTCCTTCCCCTCCTAACTCCTCCATCTAAAACCATCAAACCCGCAATTAAACATCGAAACCAACCACTCTCCCAAATTCAATTCAATAAACACAGGGAATCAACGAAGAAACCGGGCCTGGTTAATTGAATTAAAACCCTCTCTTATATCTCCCCGTTAAACTCATAGCTACCGTACCACAAACAATACCATTGAAAACCCTAAACCAGAAGATGTAAATTCAAATTACAAGAGGCGATAAATTCATCGATACCATTCTTTAACCCATTTAACTGCGGGAGCCTTGGACTTGAGAATGGGGCGTCTTTCGAAGTAGCTGCTACTGTAGTGAATCTCCATCTTCGACTCACCGCTGCGCCAAAACTCTCTTTGCTTCGCAAATTCTTCGAACCCTTTTCGCGATTTAGGGTTTGGTGTTTTCAGGTACGCATTTTCCCTCCAATTGGATCCTCTCTTGCTTTTTTCCTCTTCACTATGACTATATGCAGGGTTAAAGGGAAGAAGGCGCTGTTTTTATTTATAAATTAAAATAAAATAAATCTAAGGCGTTTGTACTTTCCACAACATAACAAGAATAAAATAAAATAAAATATCTACAAAGTGACACTTAAATAAATATTTAAATTTTTGATCAAATTAAGGGTATGTTTTATATCGTTATAACAAAGTTTAATTTAATTTTAGTTTTAAGAAAATTGTCTAATTTTTGTCCACTAATTTGAAAATAATCTAGTTTTATCATTCAAGTATAAATATTAACTATAATTATTATGAGAACTAGAGGTGAAATATTTTTAAAATTACGGAAAAAATACAAAAAATTATATTTTAAAATGATAAAAACGATAAAAACGTATTTTATCTTATAATTAATGTTAAAACTGTTGAAAGTGGCATAAATGTATATTAAAATTATTTTTAATTTGCCATAGTTTTTAAATTAAAATAAAAGGTGTATACATTGACAATAATTTTGTTCTTAATATAAATTATTTACTATATTAACATTAATCAATCCAACATAATGTAAAATATTGATTTTTGTAATAATTAATTTAAATTTTATATTTACTTTTCTTTCTTGAATTTAGATGTTTTTGGATTATGCTCGATTTTAAATATTTGATTTGAGGATGTGTGTATATATGTAAATCACGGTTCAACACAGTACGGGATTATGAATACTTAAAAAATAAAAACTAAAAAGTGTGAAAGTGGTGAGAGTAAGTTGAATTTTACCTTAGTTTTAATTTCATAAAGATTGCTATTAGGTGATTTTATCTTTAAGTGTTATATATGATAATATATATCTTGTGTTGTATATTATAACTTCATAATATATTTTAGAGATGAGACTGGATATGATTTTCTTGGCACTCATGATTGATTAGTTGTAAATAATAATCAATGTATAAGATGGTAATTAAGTATATCGAATGTGATTAGATATACAAAAATTTTAAATTTAAGATCAGTAAGATACTAATTATAGTTTTAAATAAATTGTTTCAATTAATATTCTTTAAAAAACTATTAAAGTAAAAATATTATTTGTTAATTGATAACAATAATTAAAAAGTGAAAAAAAATATTTATCGTTTTACAATGATTATTAATAAGTTTTTATATTATTTTTATGGTTGATATAGATCTCAGCAATATAGAAAGTGATGTATTAAATCAATTAAAAAATCATTGTAAAATGTACAAATATTACATTGATATTAAATATTAATCAATATAAAATAGAAAAAAAATAAATAAAAATCGAGAGTTTTCTTATATTGATTGTTTCGTGAGATTGATCTAATAGTTCAAAAATTATTTTTAGTTTAAAAAACAACTGATGTAATAACCTAATTCTAATGTTGGTTTTTGTTTAATAAAAGTCATATATTATATCTATAGTTAAAATCAATATAATATATAATACGTATCATTTTACATTATTTTTTATTTAATCAATGAAATATTAATGATATTACATGAGTTAATATATCAACGAATATAATATGATTTTATAAATAATTTTGTTATTTTTTCAACCAAACTCACTATCATGTTGTCATGAAATATAATATCTAAGTTAAGCGTGTATTAATCAAACTAAATTAGCAATATGAAAATTAAATATCTAAACAACACACAATTCTAAATCATAACAAGTTATGGTTTTTAATCTATATAAAATAATTATATTTGTGTCTAATGATTACAAAGTTAAAATACGAAATAAATATTAATCCTCACATTGATATATATGAAATCTCTTAAAATAATGATATAAACTATGATCCACGTCCAATGCTTGAGATAATAATCACATTCAAAACTTTCTTATTACTATTGTACTAATATATGAAATTTAGAAAAATTAAAAAACAAAAATTTAATAATTTTAATAAAGAACTACATGTCTCAAAGGTAAATGACGTGACGATAAAGTATATTTTTTTTTTCTAAAATATTGCATGCATCAATAAAAAAAACTATTAATAATTTACAATATATTATATAACCTATATTATTAATTCATAGTTAGGACATATCTTTCGTAGCTTTAATTGGTACACTAAACAAAATATTACTTTAATTACGTAACATGTAAATATACTGAGTTTTACTTACCCCATTAATAAAAAGAACAACGTAAAACTTTTTTCTATATCAAGGATGTTAAAAAAAAAAAAAAAAAAAAAAAAAATGTT
>Ga0209489_102459_pt1 | contig 37749 bp, 17 predicted proteins | sample SiratrowhiteBW_FD_187527 | JGI IMG/M metagenome (GOLD analysis project Ga0209489, IMG submission 187527) | Root nodule microbial communities of legume samples collected from California, USA - Siratro white BW (SPAdes) (version 2) | ecosystem: Host-associated > Plants > Roots > Nodule | place... | reverse complement strand
GTGTTTGCTATAAAAATAAAAAGTAAATAATTATCTTTTATTTACTTAAACAACTCTTCTGTTAAAAAAAATAGGTATTATCTTATTTATCTCTAAAATTAAATTTTGGTTTAGTTTTTATTCCATAACTATTTTCTAGGATATTACAATTGACATGTAGATAAATTTAATATTATTTACTGATTATTACCCACAAATCTATATTTGTAGATAAATTTAAGATTATATACGAACTATTATTTCTGTAAAAAAATTAAATATAATATATAAAATTATTACTCAGAAAAATATATTTTTATTAATGTTATTTATATTTTAATTAATAATATTAGTATTATTTATATTATTATTATTTTTCACATTAATATTATTAATAATATTATTCATATTTTAATACGTTATTAGAATTATTATTAACATTATTATTTTTATTACTATTATTATTATTATTAAAAATATTAATATTATATTTATTTTTATTATTATTATTATTATTATTGTTATTGCATATTATTATTAATATCAATAGTAATAATAATAATAAGTATTAAAAATGTTGTTAATATTATTTATGTTATAATTAACAATATTAATATTAATCATAAATCCTAAATCCGAAATACAGACTTCAAACCACGGGGACTAAGTTGCCCACTATCCTAACAGCTTTCTGCTAGAAAGCCAAAATGATTTCATACCATTTTAAAACTTCATTGAAGGTCCAAGGAATCAAGTAGTTGTACTAGCTATAGGCATTCCAGAACACATTATATATTGTATTTGTTCATAGTATTCATCATTTTACTCCATCACAATAAAATGTAATGTACTAAATGAATTGTATGCATTAAAATAAGAATTGTTCGTAATAATTGATGTGATATATGTATTGAATAAAAAGAAATTATTTTAAGTAAATAATTTTTTTCAAGAAAATAAAAATATGGGAAATAAAATAATTTTTTTTTCAAGAAAATACGACAGAAAAGATTGTTTTAAGAGAAAAAGATCAAAATATCTTGTCAAAATCATAAAAAAAAAAAAAAAAAAAAATTGTTTTAAAAAAAAAAAAAAAAAATATCTTTTAAAAAAAAAAAAAAAAAAAAAAGTCAAATCTGTTACTTTAAAAAGCGAAAAAAAAAATGGTAAGTAAATAATAATGACTTCTTGTAATTATTCTTCATCCTACTTCTAGTTTATAATTTATACCCATGAAGCAATAAGGTCATATTCCACTCAATATATAATAGTAATTCTGATTGATTATATAATTATAATAGTAATTATTCTGAGTGATTAGGTAATCATAATTGGTGATTCCAAACATATAAAATCATTATGAGTAATTGTATGATTTAATGATTACATGAAGTATCTCTCTATCTCATTATAGACTCAGCTCATGTATTGTAAACTTTCTTTATCACACTCATATTCTTATTGACTATTGAAGGCTCTTCAAAAGCATATATAGAGGGAGTAGTTCAAAGGAGTGTGGATAACTTGAAAGCTACACTTCAGAAAAGTTGGGACCAATATTAGAAACACTCTCAACACCCAACAGAGAAACCATGACAGTAACATGCAAACTCTCCATGACCAGATCATGATGCTTCATCAGGAAAGGAAACGGATATTTACAAATCCCCACGTACTTCACTTCCCATTGGGATGAACGTCCCATGGGATCCTCTGAAGTATCATCATCATATGTCTTTCAGAAAGATATCAATGCCTTCATTGAGGGATGACATGAGAGTTCATATCAATGGCTCGATTATCGTCCAAGTGCAAGTGATTGAATGTGAAGACCTACATAGAAACTCAGATCCCGAGGGTCATATGAAATCATACTTGATTGAAGCAAATCTCTTTTCTGATGATTTAAAGGTACATTTTTTTTTCTAACGATTCTAAAAAGGACAACTTTGGAGTGGTACTGTTCACTATTCCCAAACTCGGTGGATTTTTTGAAATTTTGTGCGCGAGGTTTACTGCCCGATTCGCGATAGTAAGTCGATGGTAGCCTGCTTGACGTCTCTTATCATGAAGAATAGTGACACGCTCCTTACCGCAACCAAGGTTCCAAACCTTACCGTGAATTGATATTATTTTGGTTTTAAAATTTTTCAGATTCATTAGCTCTAATATTGTAGTTAATTGTTCTTGGTTGATGGAAGTTTTATAAAAAGTAAAGTGTGATAAAACTTATTACATAAAATTTATGATATTTTGATAACTAACAAAATTATATTTTACTCTTCATCTTTTTTTTTTTTTTTAAATAAAAATTTTTTTTTTTTTTTAAATACAAAGGTTTATTTTTATAACAATTATATCACTCCTAAGAGTGAATTGTCAAATAGTTGACAGAGTTGTAAAACCTTATTTTCTTTAATTTATATTTATTAAAACAAGATAATAATAAATGTCAAAGTTTTTTTTTTAAAAAAAAAAATTGTGTGAAACTCACGTGCATACCTCGTTTATGGTTTGATTCTTTCATATATAAAAAAAAAAACAATGGATTGTATAATAGAATTTTTAGTGTAATTATTTTATGCATAAAAATGTCAATTTTAGAAAAAAATTAGGATAATTTGAAATATGACTACTGAAAACTAAAGATAGATAAAGAGTATATGCAATATAATAGTAAATGACACTTTTATTCTCTAGTTTAAAATAGAAATATATTTCCTATTTCTTTAAATAAACATCTATATATAATTAATAAATAAACATTCACTTCTATATCTTTAATGACACTCATATCACTTATATTTTAATAAAGTGACCTTTATCTCCTTATATTATTTTAAAATATCATATTGACTAAACTTAAATAAAAAATTATAAAATTTAAAAGTGAAATTTCAGAATATAAAAATAAAGATTTTTTATAGAAAAAGTTAAATTATTTAATTCTTATATATTAAAAATGTCATAAAAACTAAATAATAAATGTTATAAAAATAATTTTTTTTATGAAAATATATTTCAAAATAAAAATAAATAATTACTAAATATATTATTAAATTTATCAAAGTATTATTATATTTCCATATAATTTTAATACAAGTATAACTATAAGTAAAGTAGTTAAGATAATTGTTATTTTATTACTAATGACGATAAGGAAAGTGAATAACAACATTGAGGTTACCATAGAGCAAACAAATAATTATTGTTAATAACATATATGCTTCAGATTTAATGTCAATGCTGCAAAAGCAAATTTAATTCATGAAAATAATAACTCCTAACTTTGAACATTATTTTAACGAAACAAACTAGCTTAATCGAGTACTTCCCATTCATCCTTTTATGGTTAAAAAATAGACTTCGAAGTTAGATCACCTGACATGGAAACAGGTCTTCGTTTTCCAAATATTAGCAGTGCGTAAAGTAAACATAAGGGAAAGAATTGACAATGTCATGAATATATTGAAGTAAAATCAAACGATGAGTGAATTTAAAAGTATAATCAGAAGCATTTGCTACTTAAATATGTGTAAATAGTTGATACTAATAATGGAGAAAAACGAATGCAGACAAGTTGCATATCTAGAAAAGTTCAAAAGTTGCACGTAAACTCGTACCAAATAATGCTTGACATTTACTAGTCTTACAACAGTAATTTTGTGACCATCAAATTTTTGGACGATCTAACAATGACAACTAAAACTTATCATTGTAGTAGTTGACTACCATAATCGGCGTTGAACTTGTCGTATTTGTGGGTATGGAGATGAGCAGATGGTCTTGTGTTTCTTAATGCTGTTTCTATATCTTCAGATCTGATTGGCCCAACTTTTGGCAACTCTGTAACACAATGATAAGTTTCAGTTAGAGAGGAGTAAAATTACGCTCAAGTAAATATTTAATAAAATAGCCAACGCATTGTTAATAGAAAATAGCTTATAGTTGAAAAATCTACATAAAAGAAGCTGTTATCAATGTTCCTGTGTAAACAGACAACATACCATCTTCAGGCACCACCTCCTCTTGTCTCTGCTCAAGTTGTGACATCAAGCGTCTCAAGGGCTGCATTGCTGTTTCTTTACAGAGTAATCGGATATCTGACCCTGAATATCCTTCTGTCTGTTCGACAAGTAAATCATAGGGGAGCTGCTCCTCGTCAGGCTGTACAGGAAGGAGTTCCTCAAACATTGCTCTCCTCGCTACTGGTTCTGGAAGTGGTACAAGGATCTTTTAGTTATGGTCAAGGAACAGCCACTAGACAAAGACTGACGAGCTTTCAATTGCAAGATCAGATTGCTTATAAGGACATCATCTATATACACATTGGACTAAGATCTATTCTCAGTAGTATTTTTTTTTTTTATCACCAGCAAAGATATCCCCAACCAAGACGACAATTTTGTCCCAGACATTTTGAAATAATAATAGGTAGTAGTAGTAATAACAATAATAATTATAACAATAATAAACAATATAGTATGCCAAGTTTTCAAACACACTACTAGTCTACAATGCATGTCTATAATGACACCAATTAAAACCCAAAACAATAATTGCTCTTACTTTAGATTATAAACCGAGCATCTTAGATAGAATGCCAGTTTCATTTAGAGCGAATAAGATGTCCAAAATAAGTAGTGTAGGAAACAAGAATAGTGAGATAATACGAGATGCCCAATCATTTATTCAATGCTCCCAAAAATATTTGGCCTAATAATTTATCATGCACACTAATATGCACGCTTATGTTTGAAGGATACACGCTTCTCAAGACGTCGGAGCATGGCTGCATCCAATTCCCAGGGAAGATTTGTAGCCGCCAAGACAAAAACCAGTTCATCTGTCCGGGTCAAACCATCCATCTGCAATCTTAATCGAAATGATTAATGTTTGAGAAAGCAAAGCAGAATCCATAGGTCACTGTTTTGATGACAATGCATATTAAGATGCAGTGTTTGGATTTTCAGAGGACACAAACTCCCAGGTAAAATGAAAAACTTTCACAATTTTAAATTCCAACTATCATGGCGAACTTTAAATAACTAATAGATGAAAGTCGTAATAGCTGAAAAGGCAAATTTTAACAATTTATCTGGATATTTGTGATTTTGTCGGAAATAATTTCTCCTCAATATTTGTTTGCTGTTGAAATTGTGCAATTAAATGTCAAGGAATCCTGTGCACGCAAGGGAACTGAAGAAATGCAGGATTATGTGCAATATAAAATTAGAAATACATAATTCGTTGAATAGCTCAATTTTTTTTAATTGTCTGGAGATTATCATTATTGCTTATTTAAACAAATGATCCAACAACCTTCTAAAGTTCATCTTCAAGTTTACGGACTTCGTAATAAGGGCATGTTATTAGAAAGATTGAAGCACAACATATTTTGGATGAAGAGTTTTAAAATGTGAGAATTTGAAATGCGAAGTAATTCAATTTAAAAAGAATTTTGTGAAATAAAATTTAAAAAGAATTTTGTGAAATAAATCTCTATTATTTATCTTCTCAAGAATTTTCATAGAAATTCAGCACAAAAGTATAACTGTTCTACACTATCAATACAGAACCTAATTTCTCTTCGGTCATTCTCTAGTTTAAAGGTATTATATTGAGCACCATTGTAATTTATAGGACACATTTCAAGTTATTTTCATTATGTTTAACATTCAATATGATTTATAATTCATGATTAAAAGATTAGGGTATTAATCATGACTAGATTGATAGTGCGGTAGACAGTGGCAAGCTTCCTCAATAAGAATAAATTAACTTTCGTTATTCTTTTTGCTTCAAAAAAGTAAAGATCAAGCTTCAAATTTACTGCTTTATGGGGGTATTGTATGATCAGAAACATGAATACTAAAGAAAGAATTAAATTTAAATACACTAATAGTGTTAAGGCTTTTTACATTGTCATCCATATAGATTGTCATGTATTGTAAGATTGTTAACTATTGTAATAACTACTTTTAAAGTAATCCTGGTTGACAATATAAATTTTTACGATGTGCATTAGTTTGCTACTACACCTTTAAGTAATGAAATTGATATCTCATTTGTAAAACAATCCCCTACAAGTACAATTTTTTAAAATGTTCTGCTGGTACGTGAATCTGATGTCCCATATGGGTTCTAAATGTAGGACACGGGTTCGGCATTATTGAACTCGGAAAGCTAGCTCAAATGGCTAGAATTGTCCAAAACCTTATTCCAAGAGGCATTTTGGACCATATTCCTAGTTGAAGTGGGACACGTAAAACATAGTATGAAGTATGAACTAGGCGAAGTAAACAAACTTGATGATTATAAAAATGATGTTCAATGTAAGAAACAAGCATCACCTGAACAAGAAGCTCAGTTTTCAACCGTCTACTTGATTCATGTTCACTACGAGCTTCACCACGTTGACTGATGATTGCATCAATTTCGTCAAGAAATATTGTTGAGGGTGCATGATGCCTTGCAAGTTCAAATAACACTTTCACTAACTTCTCCGAATCACCTGCAGTCCAAAATAACTTCTGTAAATGTATAGATTCACAAAATAAAAACTACAACAATGAGGAAGCAGAAAGAGGAGCACATTAAAAGCCCTCCTTATATCAAAATAATGTTTCGCATGTTAATGAGTTTTCCTCATCTTTGGCTTAGTTTTATTTAAGTAGCAGGCTTGTAAACAATAGCCGCCACCGCAGAATAGAGAAGCGGTGCTGTGTGGTGGCCATTGCAGACAATAGTGGCCTTTGTGGATGAGATAGCGATTCTTGATTCAAAAAATTCCTCTAAATACCAATATTAGCCTATTGGGGCTTGTTTAGGGGTCTCTTTTAGAGATTTTAATTTCCAAAACAATATTCTGCTTATAAAATCAATGAAAAAACTGATGTTTCTCAGTACTTCTCTTGACCCATCCCTCATTTTTCAGTACAAAGTTTCTTGAACTCATTTCTCTCAACCCAGCGCCCGGGTGACAGGTTTCGGGGTCTTAGTGGATGAGATAGCAGGTTTAGGGGCCTTAGTGGATGAGATAGCGACTTTTGATTCCCAAAATCCCTCTAAATACCAATATTAGCCTATTAGGACGTTTAGGGTCCTATTTTAGAGATTTTAATTTCCAAAACAATATTCCGCTTATAAATAAATGAAAAAAGCTATTGTTTCCAGTAGTTCTCTTGACCCAACCCTCAATTTTCTGTACAAAGTCTCTCAACCTCATTTCTCTCTCAACCCAGCACTTTGGTGCCCAGTTTATCACTTTCTCTGCCTCTGTTTTCTCTTCTCCGGAGGTTTCTGGTTTCTCTCTTCTCTGACTGGACCTGCTGGACCTGTTTAAGAGATTGCTGCTCTGCTTAACTCTAGCTACCTCTGCGCCTCTCTTCTCAATCCGATAACTGCTGCCTCTTGTTCTCATACATGGTAACATGTAAAAGACTTGTATTTGACTTTTGTCTTATTTAAGACACCTATGACTTTTTATTGTCAATTACTACTGTCGCGAATTTGAGTAGTTTTTTTAATTTTTATCATTTTCGAGAATTTATATTTATATACTGTAAATTGTATAAATTAAACAAAAAATTTCAAAATAAAAAGGTTATCTCGCACACACTCATGGGACTTCATGGGACTTGCACAAAGATTTGCAACTATACTGCATTGTAGAATCACCAAAGTACCTTTTAACTACTTACGAATAAAAGCTGGGTTCAATCATAGGAGACAAGAATTCTGGCAAGATGTGGTAGTGAGGAAGGATAAGGAATAGGTTAGCAAAGTGGAAAGGTAGGCACATATCCTTTGCAGGTAGGGTTACCCTTGTAAAATATGTAATTTCAGCCATCCCATTGTTCTATCCATCCATTTTCAAAATGTCATGGGTAAGAAGATTAGGAGAATTAAGAGGGAATTCTTATGGTAGTGGGGGAAGGAAGGGAAAAGGATAGCATGGGTGAAATGGGACGATGTATACAAGGCAAAGGAAGAAGGTGGGCTAGGAGTGAAGGACTTGGAACTTTTTAACATAGCTCTAATGAAAATGGAGACTTGCTAGGCATGAGCCAGGGCTTTGGAAGGAAATATTAGCATCTAGGTACGATTCCTAGCGAACCTTATAATAGTGAGGGTAGGCAGGAATCATGGTGGTGGAGGGACGTAAGGAGAACATGCGGACATGGACAATGAGGTAACTTATTATAAAATTACATGGAAAATAAAGAGGGGGAATAAGATTAGGTTGTGGGAAGATGTATGGCTAGGTGAAGCATCTTTACATGAGAGATTTCCAAGGTTATAAATGAACTCATTAACAAAGGGAACTAACTTAGAAGAGGCGGGTGGTGGACATGGATCTTACCTTGGAGAAGGGAGTGGTTTGAGGGTGTCTAATTTTAATTGTTGTCAAGGGGACAAAGTTGTGTTTTGACACAGGATGAATGGTTATGGACGGGGGATGAGTCTCAACTTTATCTTGTTAAGTCAACATATAAAACCCTCAAAACCACTGGTAGAGGTGAGAATGCAGATCTATGTGATCTTCTTTGGAAAGTTAAAGCCTTACCAACTGCACAACACTTCATTTAGCGAGTCCTTAGAAATAGGATTGTTAGACGGGTAAATTTACATGCTAGAGGGGTGTTGGGGAGTACTAATAAGGACGAATCTACCACACACCTTTTTTTCACGTGTACGATTGCAACACATGTATGGAGTGTGTCATATATGGGCAGGATCAAAATTTGTATATCACACTGATATCCATTTTTGTCAATTTACACACCCAAGGTTCAATAATAAGTGCAATAGAGTGTGGAAATATGTGTGGATGACAATTATTTGGAGTGTGTGGAATCATACAAACAATGTCATCTTCACGAATTTAAGAGCTGATGTCCAAGAAATATTTATTGTTGCCCAATTTAGATCTTGGACATGGATAACCAATAAATATTCAAATGCCAATTTCTCCTATTCTGATTCGTGTGTGTGCCTAGTTACATGCATAAAATCCATGATTAAAGGAACTGCTATATCTTGATAGGGATAAAGTATCAACAATTCCTAATTGCTGCTGCCAGTACCGTTACAGTTGATTGTTAGACCTCTCTTTTAAGACATATATATGCTGCATTTGTCTGTCTCTTTCTATTTGGCAATGTCAAACAGAGGTCAAGGGTGTTGAACAAAAACCTTTCCAAACCAAAAAGGGAGTATGTCAATTTGCCAGATAAAAGATAGTATACATCATCATATTTGAAGAAAAATAGTTATTAGTAGTACCATCTTCCAGACAGAGATCATTCTATTTCCTTCAAAGAAAATAATATACACTAGTTATAAAAATAATCACATTCATATTTCATACTGTATCTAGATTTAGATTTACAAAATAAATAATCTAAAAAAGAAGAGGAAGAAAGTTATAAGAAACATGCCTCGCCATTTGCTAACTACAGATGATGCTGAAATATTAAAAAAAGTAGTCTTGCACTCTGTCGCAACTGCCTTAGCAAGCATTGTCTGCAACATTCAAACCAAAGTTAGGAAGTCATCAATAATTCAAAAAGGAAAAAATAACTGCTCTATCAAAATATAAAAATAGGAAGGCTTTGTATTTACTGTTTAATTTTTAATTTTATGTGCATACACATTAACATTTTCTTACAATTCTAGAATGACACTATGAGGCAATCTAGTGAATATTTCTGATGGAATAACAATACAAACCTTTCCTGTTCCTGGTGGCCCAAAAAGGAGGATGCCCTTCCATGGTGACAACAGACCTTTGAAGTACCTAGAAAAATAAGAAAGATTAGCTTGATAATGAAAAAATTTTACTAATATCTCTAGTTCTCTAGTAAACTTTTATTAGCACATATGCAAGTCTAGGAAATCAATTGCTTAACCATTTCAAAGAACAATATCTTAACGCAGCCATTTTAGCATGACAGGGAGCATATAATATAATCTCAAATTCCGTAAAACAAAAAATAACTGACTGATGTGGTCAAAATTCAAAACAACAAATCTAGATGTAAGTATCTTTGTCATTTTCAAACAAGCAGCATCCGAAACAGGTGAATCGGCTAGATCTGTTTCTGTTCCCTTATTCAAGGACTTTAAAATGAGAACTTTTCTTTCTAACAAAGAAAGAAACATATTAAGAAAGCAGATAACGTAAACACTTTATTCATCACCAGATCTCTTTTATTAACTTCGTCCATTGTCCATCGTGGTTTTCCTCTACCCTATTTTACAAGATTACCAACTCAATTTGTTCTCCTAAATCAATGCCTCCAATTCTGCATTCGTCTAAACTAATTTAACCATTTTTTTTTTTTTGTTATCTTCTCAATTAGAACCACAACAATATCTTCTCAAATACAATTATTTCATGTTATGTCCTTTCTTATGTCATCACACATCCATCTTTAACATTCTCATTTATGCTACTCTTTTTTTTGTTGTATTGTCCCTTTAAAGACCAGAAGTCACTGTCGCAATATAGTTGGTTTGTAGTCATCAATAAATCTTCCTCTTAAGTTTGGTAGGCAGGTACTTCAGAGTCACAAATAACCCCTGATACGTTTTCCCATTTTAGATCTTCATTTATGCCAATATCGATTCTTGATACTTAAACTAAGAAACTTGTATTATTACCTCTTCAATTTTTACTTTGAAACCATTTTCCTCTTCTTTTTTTGCAAAAATTGCAAAGCATATTTGTCAACAATCATATTTATTCTTCCATATTTAGCAAATTATAATTAAAGTGTATAACAAAAATATCTCTGAAGCATAGGGGTCTAATTATATCCCTAAATCATAAGGATCTTATTATATCTTTGAATCATAGGGATCTAATGTGTGTGTGTACGGGACGTATTGTTAGCAATAAAATCATTCTATTCTACCCTAATATTTGAGATGGTGTCAGAACCTTCATTGCTATCAATAATCAAAATCCTAGATGACAACCTTGGATGTGGTTGATCATATCTTTGAAGGCAACCTTCATTGTTGTCTTGATTTATCTAGCCACTCGGTGTCTTTGTCTAGTTGCAGCCATGCGGATTCAATTGACACAACAACTAAAATAAGGGACAGTAAATCCTAGACTCATGGAGAGCTTCAAAATCTTAACACTGCATACATGTTGAATGGAAAAAATTACTTGAAATGGTCTCAGCTTATTCATACCACTTTAAAAAGTAAAGGGAAAGCTAGCCACTTGAGTGATGATGCCTCAAATGAGGAAGATCCCAAATTTACAAAGAAGAGGATTCTATGATCATGGCATGGCTATGGAACTAAATGATCTCACTCGCAGGTTTTTGAGTTTTGCGAAAGAGATCTGGGATGCTATAGAGCAGACATACTCCAAAGGTGTGTTGCCCAAATATAAGGGGAAGGCAAAGATTGTGGCTACAAACAAGATAGTTACAGAGTATGCCAATCAATTGAAATCATTGTGGATGGAGTTAGACCATTACAAGGTCATAAAATCCAAATGCTCAGCAGATTCAGCAATGTTAAAAGAATATATTGATCAGGATAAAGTTTATGATTTTTTTGTGGAGATTAATTCTGATTTTGATCAGGTGAAAGTTCAGATCTTTAGAAAAGAAAAGGTTCCAAGAATTAATGAAATGGTGGCTATGGCCAAAAGTGAAAGTAGAAGGACATTAATGCTAGAAAGTCTGTTTGTGAAAAACTTAACCATGATAGCCAACAGGGCCTCAACCAAGATTGTAAAACCAGAAAAAGGGGGGAATGATCAACATGGAGAACAATGGTAAAGGAGTGTGGTGTACCTACTACAACAAATCTCGTCATACTCATGAAAAATGTTGGAAGCAACATCAAAAGCCACCTAGTAGAGATTGGGCCCCCCAAAAACCGTGACAAAGGGTGGGAAAAAAAAAAGAAGACAATGAAAGTGGGGACAGGGACACATCACTGTTGAAACTAAGGAAGAAAACAAAGGAGAATTGATTCAAACCAATCAAGACGAAATAGAGAAAATGAGATCGTTCCTAAACAAATTTGAGAAACCAACAAGTACTTGTTCTCTAGCATATTCATATTTAGGTACGTTTGAAAATTTTCCTTTTACTGTTGGACTCAGTGTCTGAGATAGATGCTATAACGAATATTGGACACTGGATTCAGGTGCCATTGATGACATGACATCCTTAACTAAATATTTATCTTTTACACCCCTTGCCCTAGCAATAAGAAAATATTCACAGTAGATGACACTTCTATCATTGCAGCAAGACATGGAGAAGTTAAAATAAACTCATCCATAACCCTAAAAAATGTTCTTCATATTCCCAAATTTCTGTCAGTTTAATTTTCATGAAAACATAAAAAAACTATCATGTAATTTTTTTTTGTAATAATGTGTGTATGTTGCAGGACAAGCATTCATGAAGGATGAATGAACATGCTAGATAATGGAATAACCTCTATTATTTGGACAACTCAAATCTTCTCCCAAAACTACACAAACAACAACAACAATTTTTCCTCTTCCTCTAACTTAATAAGACCAAAGATAGAAGGTCCTTCAACAATATTGTCATCTTGGTCATCCTTCTTTTAGAGTCAAAAAACTGTTATTTCCTTCCCTTTTTAATAAATTAGATGTGGAGAGTCTTCATTGTGAAGTGTGTGAACTTGCTTATGTTATATTATCACTCACTAAGTTAATCCCACATAGTTTTACATATTATAGATAAACAAGTTCAGAAGTAAATTATACCCTATGAAGTATGAAGCAACTTTTAAGTTTCAAGTTGAGTTGCTTAGTTATCTTTTTGATAAAGATCATTGCATTGTTTTCCAGCAGTTTGTATATAAGAATATTCCATCCAGTTAACATCTTCAAATATATATATTAATAGGCATGATCTACAATCTAGATGAAATATTGTGTAAGGTTTCTGGGTATTACAGTCCCTCCAAACAGTAGAAATAACCAATTACAGGAACACTAGGAACTATAAGACAGAGTAATAGAAGATTTGAACAGATATGAACAACAAGGAATATTGAAAAACTCAGAGAAGAAATCTCAGTTTGATGATTTCTTCAAATCTGAGAATATTGTTTATGTAAAAGTGTAAAAGTGTAAAGCAATAACACAAAGGTATTTGGCTTCGAGAGGCCAATTCTCTCCCCCAATTTTCCCACACCCTCAAACCATGTTTTTCCTTCCATTTATATTTCTCTCTCCTCTAACTAACACCCAAAATCTCGTTTCTCTCACCACTGATCTCCTTATTTTTCTTTCCTCTCCTCTTATACTTAAATTCAAAAGGAGTGATTTTTCCATTCTGTCCTTGCTCTTCCTTGCTGTTGAGATGTGTAACATATTGGTTCAAGATATTTCTTACAAAAACTAAATCACCATACAGTTAAACTAGATCAATATAAAGTTAATCTTAACATTACTGTTATCCTTGCTGTCATCTTAAATTAAAAACACTAGTTTATTCATTGATCAATGTAAATCATCTACAACATCCAATGAAAGATCTCATTTGCAACATACACAAGAACATCTTGACAAGCAGCGAGACAAAATGGTTGTCAACATCTTTAAGGAATGTTAGGTGTAGAATATTTTCAATAGGGATACCTACTTGGGATACTTAATTGGCATCACAACAGCCTCTTTCAGTAAGCGTTTGGCATTCTCTAAGCCCTTGATACTTTCCCATTTCACATCTGGACTTCCACGAATGATATCCCTGCCACAATATGGTGGGAGATGCAAAACATGTGAAAACAGAACTTACAAAATAGAACCATGGGTTAAAATTTCGACAAACACACAGGTAACTTCTCCAAGTAGTCAGCAGTTGTATCAAAAGTGTCGGAAATATTGAGAGAGAAAATATACCTGCTTAGGCTCTCTCCTAAAGCTCGCATTTCTGCAGATTCAAAAGGTGGAAGCAAAGATCTCTGCCTGAAAATGTTAGGGTTAATTATCTGAGTAGTGCAGATGACTAAATTCTATCTCCATATTTTCTGGGTTATCTGTAATTCTAATAATGAATAAATTCTCTATCTTCCATATGGTCCCACAGAATCACAAAACTTATAAGTTGATATGTTAATGATTAAAATTGTCAGTAAAGATTAAAGGATCAACATAAATCGTGATTCATTCAACAACAAAAATATCAATTGTGAATTCTATAAGATGTAAAACTGTATATTATTGTCAACTTCTTCTCTATACTTGGTAGCAAATTCTATATATTCCACCATAGTCCACTAGAGTAGGAGAACTCGAGATGATATTACTAACTGTTACAATTGTGAGAAAATATCAAATTATAAATTTAGTAATGGCTGTTAAAATATGCACATATGATATTGTTTGTATGTTTCCATTAGGTGAGGTGAGAACCTCAAAATATGCATAAATCCCAGCAAACTCAACATGCAATGAAAGAATACAGAAACTTCATTGATCCTATCATCTACTCATCCTGAATGTCTCTATTTTCTAGTATCAAGGACTTTAACCATAGCTGAACTAATCTGTTACTCGATCAAATTACGAATGGCATCCTATCTGTTTCTGATACAATTGACTTTTAACATTTTTAAACAAATATAAGCTAACAACAGAATCCAAGAACACAAAGTGATGGCTCAGCAAATCATACGGCCTTTCATCCATATTAACCGGGGAAAATCCATTTGAGTGAATCTGGTTCTGCCCCTGAAACACAAAATCAAAGCATAAGCACAAATCAGCCAAATTTTAGTAATGACCGGTTCCCCAAGAAACTTAGATGTCTGAAATACAGTACCTCAGTTCGAAACTGCTCATAAGCAGCCATTTCCGAAGCCTTCTTTGCATGCGGATTGCCATTGGACACAACGCCCAATGCACCTCCATTACTCACCACCGCTTTATCAGCACTCTCGCCGTTCCTCTCGCCCTTCTTCCTACCAAACTTAGCATCATAATAGAATTTGAAGTCCTGAAGATCCAAAATTAAAAAATTAAGTAAAACTCCCGGTAACAACAACAAAAGTAAAATTCAGTCCACCGCAAAATCAACAAAACCAAACAGACAAAAAAAAAATACAAAAACACAATCTATCTAGGCAAAGTTAAATTTCCAAGACATAATTAAGAAAAATCGGAGCAACCATAAGAAATCAGTTATAGAATGATCAACGAAACGCGATGCGGAATTTCGTGGTTAGAAAAACGAAAAACAGGAACTCGAGAATCGCAATTAGTTTTGCGAGATAAGAAACCTGGAAAGACCAGCGCGTGGGCATTGGATCGTCGGCCATCATAGAGAGAGAAGAGAGAGTGGAAGAAGTGTTTCTCTCTCTAGAATGGATCACCAGCGAAGCAAGGCTGCACTGTGGCTCTTGTTAGAGTGAGTGATGAACAGCCATAAACAATTTACAAATTATACTTTATAAGAACTTTTGTCACGTGTGGGGAAACTTGGTTACTGATACAGAAAAGTCTGCACTAGATTAGTCACGTGTGGTGACACTTGGGGCTAGGTGACACCTGGGTTACTGAGACACAAAGTCTGCACCAATAAATGCTACTCTCTTTAACGTGTGCAACGTCTATTTTTCTATTTTCAATGTAATTAATTCCTCAGTAATTAAATTTAAAGTTTTCACCTTATTATGCATGACAACTATGGCTTCAAAGATATTTATATTAAATAAAAAATTTCATTTTACTAAAAATCATAAATGTGATAAATGAATGAACATGTTCAGACCTTTTTACTTAAATATTTTGTGAATTAGAGTAAGAAAACATAAAATATTTCATTCATTTTATATCCATTTATATGTTGTCTCTGTTTAAAAATAAAATTTACAATGTAGTAACCATTAAATGAATGCGTGAATTCAAATATAGAAATTTTAAAATTAGTAATATCTGTTAACCTTCATCTCATTATTATCTATTGAATGATTTGGTAACGGTAAACCCGCAAAGATGTCCTGCTAATTAATAAAAGACGGCATTTATTTTTATTTCTTTTTATATGTTTTTTTCCATTTAAAACTTCATAATTAATGAATTCATAATAATTACTAAATGAATGCATTTAGCTTGGCCGTGGATTTATTGCATTTGAAGTTACTACATTGTTCCCTCATTCCTCATTCATTTATCAAATACGTTTTAAACTTTCTCTATAGCGATAATATTCTTTAAATAATTATATGGAAATAAAAAGTATAAAATAATCTTAAATAGTCTAATAATAGGATATTATTTTAAAAATGTATAATATATATTATACTTAATTGATTTTTAATTTGTAGCATGTTTTAACTTTTATATTTATAAATTAGTTTCTATTAGATGAATTTATTTTATTTATATATTTATGTAAATTTTTATATTTAATTTGTTTTGTTATAGAAAATTAAGATGAATATATCTAATTAAGCTATGGAATAAAAGTATAAAACAAAATTCTTGTGAAAATATGTTTCAAAGTTAAGAAAATTTTCCAGTAATAAGAATAATATGATCAAATATAATTTATTATATTAGAATAACAACTCATTTGTTAAAAGATGAGTTAGAATTTGTTTAAACGTGACCCTGTCAAAATTTGTTGAATTTAAAAAATTACACAATAAAGCAACATCGAAAATAGAAAATTTAAAGAAAAAAAATAGAATTCAAAGAAAAAAATTATCCCTCTATTACATGTATCTAATGAAGAAAATCAAGCAAACAATAGTGTTAACCCTAAACTCAAAGTTCATTAAAAGTTTTTTTCAATATTCTAAGTGAGAAATACTCTTAATTGTGAAATTACGAGAACGTTTTATTTTTTAGGTCTATCATTTCATTTTAGCAAGAAGTCCTTATTATAGGAGTGCATTATGTATATAATGAAAAATAGTTTAGGCCCAGTTTAAGAGAGAGGGATGAATTGAACTTTCAAACTTTTTTGCAAAATATGGAAAGTAATAGTAATTATTTATTAAAATAATCAAAAGTGTGATTTTAGAGTGCACAACAAAAACAATTTGAAAGCCAAAAATAATTGATTAAAAATTACACACAGAATAGTAATCAACAAAAATAATTGATTGAAATGTCGAAGTAATTAATTGAAAGCACATAACACACATGAAACAATTACCAATATTGCTACTCTTAATTGTCTTGCTCATTCTTTAAATCCAAGATAATATATCATACAGTTAAATTATTTTATGATTGTATTTTCTTGTTATATCTTATTTATAATATCATAGCTTGTTATATCTTATTTATAATATCATAGTAATATTGTATGAATTTATGTTTATATATTTTAATGATGTAGAATAGTTATGAAGGGTTAAGTGAAGATTCACAAAGACTTGCCCCACATTAAGATGTTGAACTTACCCATGAAAGAAATAAATGTTTTAAGAGTTACTTTGATTATACAAATGTAAGAGGACAAACAAATATAGAATTTTCAAACTTTTCAAATGAAAAAGAATATTTTACAGAAGATTTTACCATGTTGACTCTTTAAGTGATAAAGGTAAAATGGATGTAAAAACATGGTAGATTGTTGATGGAGCTCATGCACAGAAGATAACTTTTAAACTACTTATACAATCATGTTCTTCTTGTTGTTGTGAAAGGAATTGGAAAACCTACTCTTTTATACATTCTTTAAAAAAAATAAGATGATACATAAAATGACGAAAGATCTAATATTTGTTCATAATAATCTTCGTCTTCTCTCAAAAAACTCCTCAAAATATAAAAGAAGATAAAACTAAATTATATGATATTGCAAGAGATGACATTTTATTAACAATGATATTTTTTAGATCAGTTTATCTCTTGATGAATCAAACTTAGAAGTTGTATTTTTTATGAGAATGAAATGGAAAAGTTTATCTTTTGTTATAATTCTTTTATTAAACTTTATCTTTTTATTTTTTTCATATTAATATATTTTAATAAATTCATAATTATACATAATATATTACGGTATTTCTCTCATATCCTATAATTTTTAATTTAATTGTATCTAAGTTTTCGTGTTGGTATCGTATCTTCATCAATATCCATAGCTTCATAGTTTGTAAGTGCCTTCATTAGGCTCTCTTCATTGCAGCCCTGCCCTAACTTGAATAAGCTTGGACTCTCGGGTATAAGCGATGTAAATGCTGATGCTATTAATACATTGACTGTCTGAATGTTGACGAGGTTGCACAGGGAAATGTGTTATCAATTCGTTTCCTTTCTGTGATGGAACATCAAGTATGAAGTGAGGTGTGGTTTCCCATCTTTGGTATAAACTTCCTAACCTAATTGGGTTACATGTTTCAAGAACTGATATTGGACCATGAAGTTCATAATACTCAAAAACTAATACTTTAAAATAATGAGTATTTTCATTAAAAAATAGGTTGGATATACTTAAAGTTTTACTTTTAAATCCTTATCAAAGTTACATGTTATAGGTTTTGTGGACTGGGCCAGAAATGCGGAGGTATACGGGAGTATTTTGGTTATTGTATTTTGTTTAGGATTATTTATATAATCATCTGTAATTGTAACCCTAGAGCCAAATCCATATAAGAGAATGACACCACCTTCAACCCAAAATCTTAAGGCATTGGGTTTGTGGGTCTTACTTCTTATATATTGCTCAACTTTCTCATTTCTACCCAATGTAAAACTTAGACTCCCACTTGAATACCTAACACAACAAATTTAGTTTTTATATATTACATAAATAGAGTCAATAAAATGTTGGTCACCAGAAAGAAAGTATTGTTGTTACTATTGTGAGTTCTTTAAGAATATAACTAAACCGTAGGCTGAAGTTTTGTCCAAATGATGAGTTTGTAGTGTCAATTCAGCATGTTTACAACGAACACCTGTGAGATGCCACTTTGATCTTCAAAGAATGGAGGTTTGTGGTTGATTTACTATAGCACTGTAAGCCAACTTCTTTTGACAAGGAATAGAATCTAGTGAATTTGAGATGAGAAAAAGCTTTGCTGTTTTTGGTGATTAGGGGGGTAAGGTATCTGCTAAAGATTCAATCATGGAAATCACGTTTAGTTGCCTTAGTATACAAAAGAATCTTGAATTTCTCTGCATTCAAGACAGTCAAAATATTGTATGTAACGTATTGCAAGTATTTGTTCTTGATACTTTGTCAAACTATAATTTTCTTTTGTTCTTTCATAGTTTATATATATACTCTTACAAGGTATAATCATTTCTTAAGACTTTAATGTTTGTAATAAAATTATTTTTTAAGAAACCAAAGCTGCATAAGAAAAAAAAGAAGGGACGACACTAAAAGAGTGAAAATTATTTTAATTGAAGATAAATAAACTTGATTTTAATTCATCTTTATGGTATGCTACCAGAAGCATTGTCGCGTGGTTCGAAGGTATAGAGCGAAGTGTGCGAGTCCAAAGGAAATAACATAAATATAGGGATAAATATACCATTTTGAATAAATAAACAAAAGGTTTCTATATACAAAAAAACATGGCAGTGTAAGTAGAAGGAACCTAATTATAACGCGGTTGGGATATCGGGCCAGTTTCATTGGGTCTGCGTGTTTTGAGGGGATTTTGTTTGCACCCCTATAATTTCTTTCTGTACTCCCATAAATATAAAAATCCCAGGCTTGTTCGTTCTACTTTATAAAAACTACTTTTAGATTGTTTAATTCAAATATCATTTTTTGTATTAAAAAGTATTTTTGATTGCATAATTTGGAATTGGAAAATGACTTCTAGATAGAATTTTTTTTTGACTTTTGAATTATGTAATTCAGAAGTTTTATTTTTTTTTCTTGTAGATTATGTAATTTGGAAGTTTTTTTTTTCACTTTTAAATTATACAATTAGAAGTTATTTTATTACATAAAATAGTTATCAAATTGTATAATCTGGATCCTTTTAACTTTCATATTGTGCACTTTGGAACTAACTTTTTGCATGAGAAAAACTTAAAGATTGCTCAATCTAAAAGCTGTTTTTTTTTTTTTCATAAAGTTTTCAAATGATTTCAGTACACAATCTCGAATATTTTCTTCCTTAAGTTCATCCATGACACAATATATATAGACAAGGGTAATAACGATAACAAGGGATGCCAATAATAATAAAGAATGGTGACAACAACGAAAACAACAAGAGTGGTAATAACCAAGGGTGATAGTAATAAGGGGGGCAGTTTGATCTTTTAACCACTCTCTGAGTGTATACGGAAAAAATGGTTGTCTTGTTTATGTTTCAGCTCAAATCATATTTTGAGTCATTTTTTTGCATGCTCATAGTTTCCATGTGCACCCATGGGGTGATTAAAGGAGCAAATTGTTCCAATGTGCACCCCTTTGCTCGTCACCCGTTGCCATTATAGATTTTTTTGTCATTGTTGTTACCATTGTGTGTTATGAATAAATTGTAGGAAGAAAATGTTTTGAATTATGCAATAAAAACCATTTTTTGTTTAAAAAAATTTCGTACAATATTCAGGAGTTATCAAAAAGTGATTTTTGGATTCAACAATCTCAACTTTTTGATTTTTAGAATCTATAAGTAAAAAATGAATTCTAGATTGTACAATAAAAAACTGTTTTTTACATGAGAAAATGATTTTCGTATTGTGCAATCTTGATTGTATGCCAAAAAATAACTTCTAAATTATATAATTTTAAAGCCATTTTTCATGACAAAGTAGGAATTTTCATATTTATGGAATTATGAAAAATATATAAAATTAAAAAAAAAATCTCCCATACTTTGTTTGGGCCGTTGTAGAGCTTGGATTGCAAACTTCAATTTATTATTACTATTTTAATTTTAATTTTTATTAATTTCTAGTAAAATAGAAACATCAATTGACATAATAAAAGGGGTTATTTAAGTGGAAAAGGATACGACCTATAAAATAATTTTTAAATTGGTTCTTTAACTATTAATCTAAAATATTCATTTTAATACTACAATAAACATCACCTCTTTACATACTAATGTAGTTATGCATAATGGAAACAACCAATATAAAAAAAATATTTTTGTATAATATTAATAGATAATGTTAGATAATTTAAAAAGTTTTAGAAATTGATCAAATAATCATGCCAAAAAAAAGAAAAATCCTCAAGAAGATTTTAAAATGATGCAAACACAAAGAACTCATTAAAGAATTATCATAATGAAACTTATCACTCAATAATAAATAATTTTTAAAATGTATAATTTTCCTAAGGAGCCTTAAACTAATTAAAAGTTGAGGAAAAAAAAAAGACTAATTACAAATTTTAAGTAGCTACCTGATGTCTCACATGGTATAGGTAATAAATAATCATATTCATGCTCGCTAGTTACATCATCCACCTCCATCTCCTAGACGGAGAGAATTACCACACCTCTTTAAAAAAAAAAAATATGCCTTCACAATTTGAGGAGAACCATTTCCAATAATTGATCTTAATTAAAATCTCAATACACATCACAAACTTTTGTTTGATTAATGAAAATAATGAGAAGTATCAAACTACACATAAAGTATTTGTTTGTAACTATATCATCATAAAAATTATATTTATTTATCTACATATTCTCGTAAGTTTTAGTTTGATGGAAGTTACTTCCTTCTTACACTATATAAATTGTTTCTTGCAATCCAACATTATTTTTAAAATTAATCATATTATATTAAGTTATAAATATTTTAACAGAATCCAATATTATTTTTATTATTGTTAAAAAAAATAAAAATATATTATATCTTTTAAAACTTAACATATATAAATGTTTCTTGTGTGAGAAGAAGAAAAATTATTTAATACATAAATTTTAAAATAAAATAATAAAGACATTGTTAGTATATTAAGATTTTGTTAAGTACAATTTGTATCCTGCTTTTGAAGTGATTTTTTTTTTCATACATAACTAAGAAATCATTAAATATTTATTGGAGAATGATAACATATAATGAATGTTTTAGTTAGAATCTCTGCAATAACCCAGAAGCTCTATCAGGAAGAACAAAATTTTTTAAAAGAAAGGCGAAAAGAATACTATTAATAAGAATAGAAAAAACAACACAAGTTCTGCGGGTGTGGTTACAATACAAATAGACATATATAAATCCATTGAAAAAAAAAACACGAATATGACCCACCAACACATGTGATCACTTATAGATATTGGCTATAATGGTTATAAATTTCAGCCATCAACCAGAAAATAATCCTCGGATACCTAGTTTGTAACCTTTTATTACTGCACTTGTTTTGCCTAAAAAAAAACCTAGTTGATATAATTGACATAAACAAAAAGAAAAAAAGCAAGATATTTATTATATATAATGTGATAAAAGGAGAGAAATTTAAAAAAAAATATATTAATAAAATGTATGATAAGTGCAGTCCCCATCCACAGATATATCATCTCTCATTGCAAACCAACTATAGAGAGCAACCAGATGATGGCATTGCGTGAAACTTAAAAGTTAAAACAATATGTGCATAGTTTTTTCAATAATTATCCCCAGATTTTCTCTTAACGTCCTACTATAATTCAACCTTAAAATTCTATAAATTTTAAGAAAGAGAGAGAGATGTATATATATATATATATATGAGGAAAGAAAACCTAGTTTATCCTATGTAATTAACACAAATTAATGGGTTGTGGGGGCTCTTGGCATAGTACCATAAAATGTCCACTCGATTGTCTACTCGGCAGAGAACAGTTAGCACTCACTGAACCTATACTTGATTGTACAAAATCAGGAGAACTCTGATTAGAGTTGCACCTAAAGCATTATCGTCTTTGACGGTTACCTAACTACAAAATGGACCCGGGGAACATAGAAAAGTAGAACTTTCTCATGGACTAAATTAACGAGCCTAATTCTCATGAAAATTATTGATTCTGTTCTGTCAAATTGAAATGAGTGCTGAGCCATGTAATCTTCAGGTGCAATAGCAATATACTGACAGAAAAAATTAAATAAACTTCGTTATCTCTCACTTTGACTGGACCCTGTGAAGCTGTTATCTATATTTTTTGTAAATTTTTATTTGTTTAAGGACAATGCTAACAAAGGTCTTTGTAGTACAGGTTAAGATATCAAAAGTAGGCTGTTCTAAGAAAAAAGGTATGCATGTTATTGATACAATTTCAGCCTAATTTTTTCCTTTCTCGAGTTTTTGAAAAAAATCTTGCTCAAACTAAATAAATATGAAAATATTGAATAAAATTATTCTCTTCTAAGCACCTTAACCTAACTCCAATGCACCTATTTTATAATTTCTATTTAAAATATTATATTCATTGATTTCTCACTATCAGTGGGACTCTAATTAATCTTAACTAAAACACATGTCTTGGAATCTTGTTCATGAAGGAGAAAAATAAAATAACTGAGTATATTAAAGTTCAAGTTAACTAAACTTGCATGAGTTTTACCATAAGAAAACTGACATGAGGATTGCTAGCAGCCTAGGGATTCTACATAATGATTTCTGTCTGGCAATCTTTTCCTCCCTTATCATCTTTTGGGGTGGGGCTGGGGAAGGAGGAGTTACATTTGGACAAATCCAAAAAACGACCCTACTGTAAAGTCTAGTATACAATTTGATGATATATAACGATTGCATTATACTGTTGAATTGCTCGATAGCTTGTTTGAACTTACAGGAATGAAGTGACTGCAATGAATGTGGCAAAAAATTTGAAAAGCAGAATGAAAATTTTCAAAGATGCGGAAATTATCCTAATCATCATGGTCCCTGGTTATCAGTGATGTGTATAAAATCGCAGACAAGGAATGAACAAACTCCTTGATTGAGACCAAGTGAAACAACTTGCATGCATGATTAGGTCTGTATTTTAGAAACTGGAATTACGGTCCTAACATGAAAGTTTGTAAGATTTTTCAAATAATACGCAATCAGATTTTTTCTATATTTTCTTATAATATCAACATTTTTGAGAACTAAGCCATTGTGTGAATGCTAAGCGTTGTGTTTAAGATTATAGCCAACAATTTGTTGAAGTTAAACATGGAGCAACTTGATTTTATTATTTGAATTAATTGGTAACCTGACTCCAGCCAAAAAGTTCCTGAAATTAAGTTGCTGTCAGGGAAATGATGAATTATTATCAGTTCAAAACTTAGACCAAGGGGTTAGATCTCTTTGAAATAGAATTACCTAAGTGATGTATGCCGACTTTGGTGTCACTTTCATTCAGAAACATCATCAATCGATCTCTACCAATTCATGTCGGGGAAGTAAAATCAAAGAATACTGAATTTTCTTCTTGTCATGTTTTACCAGGAGCAATCTTAGCGTTTGGAGAGGGCCAAGATCTGCTAGACTAAATCATTAATAATTTATTACCACAAACATCCCTAAAATGGTAAAAAAAAAAAGAACTATCTAAATCTTCGTGATCATAAAATTATAAATATTATACAACTAGATTTATTTATAGAATTCAACCATTTGGAAATCGACAAGTTCAGTCTTTTGAGAAAAGTCTCGATAATAGAATTCGATCTTTTGGAAATCGGTTTAGAGAGGTCGGCAACTGAGCTCGATTTTTTTTTTTTAAGATTGATCTTGTGAGGTCGGTTATCCATCTCGGCCTTTCTAGAGATAAGCATTGAGCTCGGCCTTTTCAAGATCGGCAACAGAGCTCAGTCTTATGAGATCAGTCTTGAGAGGTTTAGCTCTCGAGGTTGGTCATCTTGAGATTGGTCTCGAAAGCTTAGCTTGGAAGTTCAATCACGGGACGTCGGCTATAAAATCCGACCATGTGGAGATCATGCTCGTGGAATTTATTATTCATTTGTTACTTCAGTTGTGTGAAGGGATATTTTCATGTAAGTATTGTATCACTGAATATATAGCTTTGAGGGTAGGATTTATTGAATGTTTGTTTTGTAAGAAGGTTGAGACATCCCTTAAATGCTTCTATTAATTATATTCTTAGTTGTTGTTGTTAAAAGAATTTATCTATAACTCTTACTCGTACTAGTTCACAAAGTATACTTACCATACATTCTTATTTATTTTCGTCCATAGAAAAGAACCGTATTCATATACTAGAAATTTTACAATAACTCACACAACTAACTTCGTTATACCCTTTAGTCCATTCATTTTATTTTAATTGAACATACCAATCACTCCATGTATAAGTTATTTTAACTCCAAATGAAATACGCATACATAAAAATGCATTACAAGATAAATGTAGTTATTTCAGTTATAACTAAAATTGTGCAAGTTAATACCATGGTTATCAAGGTAATGCCACTAGGTTATGAGGGTGAATACTTAGGTAACTTTGTGGGTTTTATTGGGATCTTCACTTAGTTACTGTGTGGTTTTTAATGGATCTCCACTGCTTTTGAGGCCGAGGTTATGACTTCTATTGTGACTATTGATCTTGCTAATGAAAGGGGTTGGCATCAACTATGGCTTGAGAGTTACTTTATTCTTTTAATTGGTGCTTTTATGAACGTGGATCTTGTACCTTGGCAGATTATTTTTTATCGGAAAAAAAAATGTATTATGAGTGCTTCTACCTTTCTAAACAATATATACAAAAAGTTTTTTATGTGTCAAAGTTAATAAGGTTATTTCTTTTACCACACACCACATCCCCTTTCTCTTTTGCTAACAAAATTCCCATCTGACTTCTGGTCATATAAATGCAAGACTTACACAATAAAAAAATTATATATCTAGATATTTTCATCAGATTGCATCTGTAGTTATCCTTATTTTTGTATTCCCTGTTACATTATCATTATTTTGCAGTAGACATTTGGTTGCATCATCTTCTAATATTTTTTCTGGTTTTATGTCCCTGTTCCAACATGTTTCTCATGTGTCTTCCTTCAGTGATTGCATTTCCAACTCTGGCATGAAGTTTTTGATATGGTCCACCAATGGTTATGAGATGTATGATTCATCACTATAAGAATAACCCATTCTGTGCCACCTTGATACTCATATCGCTCTGCTTCCAACATGTGTCATCCAAAATGGATCCAAAAAACATGGACTCCCACTGCAGTACCTGCTGTACCTATTACACCAAACAAAAAAGACTGCAGCAGTTGAGATCCCACCTTTGACTTCATGAGCATGATAAGGTTGGTTTGGTGTATGCCTTGTTCAAAGATATATGATCTGATGTCCCTGCCAGACTCCATTACATGATTACCCTGGCTATAATGGAATCGCCTCAATGTAAAACCCTACTTTATTTCAACTCAATTGCTAAAAAACCCTAAGAACAAGAAAACTTTGCTTCCATTTCCTCCAATTATAATGACATGTTAAAAATAACTTCTATATATTATCAATATTCCTCCTAATTCTTTCAGCCTTTCACATGAATTTGGTATAGACAAAATAGCGGTATTAACAACATAATTGTATTTCCCTAAATAAGCAAACAAAAGTAATTTTTTTTGTTGAAAAAGTTAAAGTGTTATTACTTAAAAAACATGCTATTTTGAATGTTAAAAATATTTAATCAAATAGATTAATTAATTCTTAATCAACATATTGTCCACAGAATTATAACGGCAATAACAATGAAATCTCACTAATTAATACATTTTTTAACATACTATTTGTTACTAAGAAATAGTATTTATTTTATGATCCACTAAATAGAGAATATAAAATCTAAATATGGTCCACACAATTTAATGAGAACTATATGAATGTGACTAATTCCTAACAACAAAGAAGATATAAAAGTAATACCTAAAAATAAATAGTAGCATTTCAATTTCAGCAACTAAAATGTGTGTTAAGAAAATGACTGACTTAAACACTAATCAGACTTAGGTCATTAAAAGAGTCCCATTTTTTTTAACAGTCAAGAATAATATAATAATATAAGATTATTAAGGATATCTCAACTCATTTAAAAGGATAAACTATATATGTTATGCAATAATTAGTAAAGTCAATCCCAAATTCTGGACAAGTTTCTTAATTTTCTAATCCAACAATATTTTCAAAGACTACAGTAACAGTAAGGAGAACAATTTGAGCACAAGCTCTAATAACGTTGGCAACGCAAGGTATAAGTCTATAAAACTGATACTGCTTCTCAAGTTCTACTTGACCAATACATGTGGGAGAAAATCGTGGCAAATATTGAATTTTATTTTGATGATTTTACCATTAACCACTGTATATGTCAATTAAGATATTAATCTCTCACCTAGTGATGGGAGAACACTTCCATGAATTGGGTGTATAGGTTTGTTCAAGTATAGGTTCGTAGGTGGAGGTCCCAGTAGACGTATATGATGCATAAGCATTATTGCTGTTTGTTTTCCTTCACATTTAAAACAGATACATAGCTTTCACAAAGACCAATTTATATGTGTGATTGATGAAGATGCACATGACGATGGCCCTTTTGTAGAGAGGCCAATAATGTTTATATCCCTCTTTCTTTGCATTGCATGTGTTACACTTGGAAGTGCATGCAGTGTCAAATTAAGCCTTGGAAGATGGAAGAAAGGAAACATAGAAGTAGAAGACTTCTTTTAAGGAAATAATAAGCATTCGAGATTTTTATACTAAAGATTTCAAGTTTTCTTAAATTATGATCAAACTATAATATATAAATAAAATATAAATACAAAAAATTGGGTTATTTAACTTCTGAAATTGAATTAGGTATAATTTATTTTTGGATTTTATCCAAACGTAAAAGCTTAGGATTCTTTGGTAGCGGGGCATGCATGTAAGCTCAAAAGCAAACATGAAACTACAGATGAATTCATCACATCATTCATCTTTAGTCCATCAATTATTTGTAAACATCATAGGCAGAGACCCGTCAAGTCATTTCCATTTTGAAGTCCCTAACGAGAATTATATATATTTCCTTTTTTCTTTCACATTCCTTTTACACTAATGATTTGTTATCGGGTCAATCAGAAGAGAGAAATTACATGTGTATTATAATTAAAAGGAAAACAAGTGTAGAATATAGAAGATGATTTTTTCATAAGAGACAAATTCTCAATAAAGAGAATATGTACAATACTCTTGCCCACCCATGTTAATCAGGAATCTTCATAGGAGTTCACATACATGAAAGCCAGAAACTTGATGGATGGACTCCCACACTGTCCCTATGCACTTACAAGATTCAAACACCACTCATAGTAAGGAAGAGACACATGCTCCACTTTCCTTTCTAAACACACCCATGTGCCCATGTTCTAACTTTGATTAATTCTATACCCTTTTGTGCTGTTAGAGAAAATCATTTGATTACTATGGACTTAAATTAATTGTGTACAAAAGAAAAAAAAATCGAGGTGTAATTGGTTTTAAATTTAAGTTCTGGTAATATAATATTAAAACTTATTGCAACTATTATTGTTGAATTTACACGAGTTGCGGTGCCGTTTAATTAATCATGCAAGCATTACATCTAACATGTTCAACACTTGACATGAGGAGTGTGTTACAAATTTATGACCTAGTTAGAATATGAGTAGGTAATAATTTTCATTTTATAATCGGATTACATCTGAAGTTACATTTTAAGATAATATAATAGTATATCCTGAATTCATTCAAATCATCATCTACTACTTTATCCACAAATCAACTTTTTCTTTAACAAATAGAATAGATTTTCTCTTTAATATGTAATAATTGATATCTAAATATATAATGGCACTTTTTAAAGTTTCGTACCAAAAACAGATTATTTTAATTAATTCAATACGTTAAACTTATTTTACAGAATCAACAGAAAATAATCCAAGAAAAACACTCATTAGGAAACTCTTGTCAACCCTATTCAAGAAATTGACCTAGTAAAAAAAATACTCCAAGTTAAAACTAATTTTAACCTGGCCCAAAAGGTCACATGATTAACACCTTACCTTATCCTATTAAGTTGACTAATGCTGGCCGAAAGAGTCAAATTAACACCCTACTTGTTCATCTAATCAAATGAAGTTGCGTTAAAGTTTAATTAAACCTGACCCAACTTGTTCATCTAATCAAATTAAGTTGAATTTAAGTATAATTAAACCTGACCCAACTTGATCATCTAATCAAAATTAGTTAAAGTTAAATTAAACCTGACCCAACTTGTTTGTCAAATAATACAATAAAGCTAAACTTAATCAGACCCAACAGGTCACTTCACCCTACTTGTCCATGTAATAAACTACATATTGAATTAAAGTTACCTTAAACTTGAGTCCTGTATTTATCAAACTAAACTGTGTTTAACTTGACCCATCTAGTCAATTAAAGCCTACTTGAATCTAATCATTATAATGTGTTGATACTGAAGAAGTAAAGATGATTTGTCATCTAAGAATAGAATCCGTACCAAAGCTGAAGTGTCGAGACCAAAGATAGATTAGGGAGATCACTTTCTACTTGAAAAGGAATTTGAAAGACATCAAACGAATATTTTCAGAAGTAGTGGGAATGAAAGTAATTTTGATTGACATGCACCTCTAAGGCTTTAGCTTAGTACATGGCAAAAGAAATTTGTTGTTACATGTATACTCTCCACCCATTTTGATTTTGAGAGAAAATTTATAAATTTGTTAAGTTTAGACTTTAGAGTCAAATTTATTTGTACGTATGGATAAAGGTATAGAAAAATACAGAGAGCAATTTGTTTTATATATTATTACGTTAAAAATAATTAAATTTCAACCAACTAGTAGTAAATAATCTCCTAATTTGTCTTTTGAAATAATTAATTCAAAAACAATTATTTGTGAACAATCAACCAAACTAAACATACAATAGAGAAAAAAATCTTTTGAATTCGAATATTTTGATTATCAAAATAGGAGTATCAGATGTCAAAATACTAACAACTTCCAATGTATTGATAAGCTACCAACTAAGTATCTAAAATTAAAATATATGTTCACCGTTGTGTGTTTGAATTTTCTTTCCTTTACATCCCTATTGTCATATACTGTTATTGCTTCGGCCGAACAGACCTGTAAAACACCCACACTATACTTATGGCAGTTCCTCTCTATCTCTCCTAAATTTTACTATTATAAATACACCCTTTTAAAGAATGAGTACTCCAACCTACTAAAATCTACAAGGTCATTTTATAAGAATTAAGATGTATTTTGGATACATAAAAACTTTAGTAATTAAAACATTTTTTTATCCGAAAAAAATAAAATAAATATGAAACGTAAAGTTCAACTTTTATACACATACTAAAGCTGAGGTACAAGGTGTTATAGTTAAATAGTTCTTAAAAGAGCCTTTAAAAATGTACAACACCCCTTTCTAAAGGTTCGAAGTCTACAAAATATGCAGACATCACCTGATATCACCACCATCAATATGTCGTATACACAAACGCTTGCTCAAACTAATTAGACCGAGACATATATAAGCTAGATATCAATTACATATAAGCTATTCACCGATTGCTTTGGTCCAACATTCCCACGAGAGTTGAAGTCAGAGTTAACAGGGGTACTACTACTGTCAGTTTACCAATTTGAAATAGAGTAGGTGATATGCTCCCATGCCTTTTTGTAGTACACCTTCATCCATTACAATACTTGCTTTGTAATGAATGTGTATCATGTTTCAGCTATGCAATTAGGAGTCACTGGTCCTGTTCCAATAGACCTCATCACTGATCAAGTTTGTCTTCCTGAACTTCAAAGCGATCCAGCGCAAGAAGTGTCCAACAGCAATTTACTTTGTCCCATTACATAACTTTCTTTTTTCAATTTATCTATTTATTATTATATACGAATTTTATCTCAATTCATATGTAGGTAAATTACCTACTAATAATAATATTAATAATTATTATTCTTAATATTATTATTATTAATTTTATTATTGTTAATATTAATAATAATATTATTATTAATACTATAATTAATATTATCAATAATAATAATAATAATAATTATTATTATTATTATTTTTAAATTATTAAAATTACTCTTTCTACTACTACTACTAATAATGGTCATAGAAAAAATAATAATCATAATAATTATGATCATAAATTTGTGTATTTTTTATCAACAATAAATAATAAATTGATAAGAACTACAAAAGGGATACTTCAACTTTTTACACACAAAATGTTTAAGGGATTACAAAAACTTTATAGAATAAAGCATATAAGAAAAGATGATTCCCACAAATATAACAAAAAAATCTTGTCACAAAACACTCTTTGATCCCTAATTAGACACATCCAAAACGCAAGTGTACTTTCTAAAGAACATATATACAAAATTGCTTCTATGTTACGGTCATATATCCCTAATCACCCAAGCATTTATCTGCTTTCTTTATATGCTTGAAAGAGCATAGTTTTGAGACTTCTTGTATGCATCCTATCCAAAAAATAAGCTTCCTCACTCAACTAAACTCTGTGATATCTTTGGACTCGCAGAGTACTCCATGTTAATCTGTTGAGTATTCTTGATATAAGTCATTATTGGTTTAACTAAGTATTCTTTGAGATTTGAGTCGCTTGTGGTTGACCCCATTGAGTATTATTGACACATGTCACTCCTAACTTAATTGAGCATTCTTTAGAATCACAGTCATTCCTAGTTAGTCTCGTTTGGTATTTTTGACACTTAGTTGATCTCATTTGGTATTCCTTTGACAAGTCATTTCTGACTTAACTAAGTATTCTTTTGGATCACAACCAGTCCTTGATAACCCTATTGAATATTCTTTACCAAGTCACTCCTAGCTAATCGAGTATTGCTTGGGCGCCTAGCCACTCCTGGCTACTCTCTTAAGTATTCTTTTCCAAGCCACCTGGATTTAACAAGTATTATTTATCAAACAGCCACTTTTAGCTTAAGGTATGAAGGTTAAGTGTTAACATAATAATCAAATCACTAGGTGTTACGTCTTTTGACGAATACCAGGATAAACACTATCTCCTAGGTAGTTGGATAAACACTCACAATGTTCTTCATGAAGCTTTTTTAAATCCAAAGATATGGCAAAATCTCTGCTCTCACCATGGGGATCTCTCTTTGAAGCTTCGTAGAGGCATAAGAAATTTTAGCACCATTTTGACACAGTGCAACCTCTTTCTCTACCTTTCTTTTTCTTGATAAGATGTTTTATATAGGCATTGGAAAAAGATAATTATTGTAGAATATTGTTTCTGGCCATTGAACAACTTTAGCTTTCATGCGTGTCATTTCTATGTTTGACGAGCTTAAACGTGACGTTGTCTTAAATGCGCAACTTTAAACACTCTTCTTCTTTATACAACATTTGATCGCTGACAATACTCATCTCTCTAGATAGTAAAGCCTTTTGCATAATCTCATAGAGAAAGTACACATCGTACAAGACAGATAACTAAGTCAGAGTTAAAATGCATTTTTGTGTCAAAAAGTTAGTGGAAAAAACAACTCTACTTCTTTTCATTTGATGTTGACTTGTGTAGGATCTTGAATGGATCTTGTGTATCGTCTGAACTTGTGCATATTTTATTAGACGTGAAGGAAGACTATATAGTGTTATAGTATTTGTTAGAAGAAACCCTTGCATCTTACATAATCTATTATTTGAACAAGACACTAGTCTTATAAATGTATAGTCATATTTTATACTTTGTGATTTTCAACACTTAATAAAAATCATAAAGTGTTGAATTTTTTCTTAACACTCACTTATGTCTCTATAAAAACCTAAAATTACAAAGAAATATGCATGCAAAACAGTATTTACAAGACTAAGAATAAAGAATAAAGAAGAGATTCATAATATTCTACTCTTCAACTTAATAAAGTTTTCTTCACTAAGATTTCATCTTCTTTTATTTTCTTAGCCACATAGATTATTGTGGTTAGATGATTTTCATCACTGGTAGTAGTGTGAACAATGAGTCGCACGACCTTTCTTCTTTCCTCCTATTCAATATACCCTGATTAGGTAATGGATTTTTCATTAGGAGATTGGAATACATAGTTACATATAGGTCACATCATCTAGTCCCCTGAAAAATTGATACACCTTTCTTCTTCTCTATGTTTCTCATGTTTAGATGCAATATTGCACACTTGCACCCCCACAAGTAAAGGTTGGTATCTGTTCATAATCATTATAAGCTCGTTCTAAAACATCTTCAATTTCCTATAATCATTCTCCTTTTAGCTGCTATATTCTAGGGCTATTTAGGAACGAAAACTCCCCCTTTAGGTTTTCCCACATTTATGCAAGTTAGGTTGGAATCACTTTGAGAGGATTACAAACATAACTGGAGAAATAAGCGAACACCTAACTCTTGTTGACCCGTAGGTAGGGGACATCAATAATATATATATATATATATATATATTAAGCTATGCTGATAGAGGATGCACAACTACAAGATTTCAACATTAAAAGAAACATAAATATACAAAATACAAGAAAATGAAGATATCCTTCGAAGTGATATTATTATCCACAGAATTTGTTTCGCTTAAATGTATAGTTAAGGGGATTACTTCTGTCAGCATACTATAAGAAATTACGAAATAGGTTGTAACCCATGAATAACTTTACGCTTTGTTTCAGCCAGGAAGCAACAAATATGAGCTTGATAGACTAAAACTTGACAAGGGTGACATGTTTGGTGACATGTTTATAGTTAAGTTAGAAAAAAAAAATGTTTCTCAAAGGAGTTAGACTCAGGGACGATGTTGTAAGTCTAGTAAGTTCGAAAATTATGAATTTTAGGTCTTTGGCTGTGTGTTTAACCTTAAGTTCTAACTCTTTCATATTTTCGTAAATATTTATATTTATACAAAATATTAGTTGATATTTATACAAATATATTTGTTGTTAGATAAAAAAAAAAAAAGTCAATAAATCATCTATCATTTCTTTATTTTTACCCATTCAAATATTAAATTAATATTTTTAAAAAAATAACTCCACAAGACCTCACACTTTCACAGATCTAATAGTAGTCATTTAACTTTAAAGAAATTTAAATCTTAAAATACATATAAAAAGGAAAAGAAAAAAATTCAAAATTTATGACAAAATAGAAAAAAATATAAACAAGTAATTAAAATTGAAATTTTAATCGTAAAATTGTAAAATCGTAAATTTTTATAACACATCAAAATTATGAGATCGTAAAATAAAATCATAAAAACTTTTGAATAGTAAATTTTTATTTTTTTATTTTTTCGATTACATAAACTATTCATCTTCTTTAGTTAATAAATTTAGCTGAAATAAAACTTAATCTTAATTAAAAATTAATATAATTAAAATTTTAACCGTAACACCATTCAATTAAAAAATAATCAAAACAATACAATTTATATAAAATAAAGCAAATAAACTTTATTATCTGAATTACCGTATTATAATTTATAATTTTGTAAACTCTTCTTAATATTAATTATAATCTCAATTTAAACTAGGTTAAATATAGAAAAACAGAACTTTTGTTTAAAGTCCTACTCAGACTCTAATAAATTATAACTGAAATTCTAAAATTTAATTATAGTTTTATTTATATTTTTCACCTTTACACCAAATTCGAACGTATTAGAGTAGTCAGGGACCCGATAGCGAGTGCAATGCACAATATTTTTATGAACCTCCTTTAAAAGTTTTATGAAAGTTCTCAACACTTATTAACTTTTACATTTTTTCTTATCAAAGAAACTTGTATATACCTATATTTATTACAATAAAATTAACATTTAGAATCCTATGCATACATACCTAACCTTATTCTTATCCTGCAAGATATCCTATAGTGTCTTCTCTCTCTACGAATTATAGTTATATTACAACACAAGCAAATCAATGCTAAAGTTCCAAGATGAAATTATAATAAAATAAGTAGTATATTTTAACCTTATTTGTTGATTATTATGTAATGTTAAATGAAATCTTTCGGAACAAGACTCTATATTTATTAGTTTATTCTATTATGTTTAGACCTTTCTTTTTTATGTTTAGTTTAAGTCATAAGTGTTATTTGTGGAAGTGTTGTTATGTCGTTTTGATGATAGTTTTTTTAGATTTATTTTATTTTTTTTCTTTTTTAATAAGATTGGAGTACTCGTTAAATGTTCTTATTAATTATTATATTCTTCCTGTTAAAAAAATACAAATATCTATTTCTTAATACTTGAAGAAAACTCATTTGATTTTTAAATAGTAGTTTAGGTTAGAAGTGATTAATACTAGTGTAGAAAATTCTCTTAACAAACATGTAAACATTAATTACTTTTTGAATAAGTCAATTCAGACAGCATTTGCTTGCTGATTTTGTTAGCTTAGGAATATTAACAGAGTTTTAACCAAACTTGATCTGATCTGGTCTTGTTCCCACGGAGAATTCGAAACCAACAAAACAGATTTTGTTTTCGTCATTCCTATGTACTCTCCTAGAATAAACTTAGTACTAAACTATGAGTTAGCTCATCAATTAAGGCCCCACCACAATCTTATTGAGACCTCACTTTCTTGTTCCCAAAGCATGTTTCCTTTTTAATATGCTCAATTCTCTTCCTCCTCTATGTGTTCATATCACAACAAATACTAGGTACCCCACCTAATCTTTTTAGGCATTCCATTTCCCAGACATTTTGGGATGTTAAAATTTTTCTAGAAAAAACAACCCACCTCAACAACTTGCCCGATTAACCCTTTTCAAACTAAACAATTTTTTATAAAATTTCTATGTATTAATTAAACTAATGTTTGGACAAGTTGGTTACTTGATAGGCCACTGCTATTCTTTTGGACAGGTTGCCAAACCTAGACAAATCTGAAGCTATTGGGGCGAGCCCTTATGTTGTTTTTGGGGAAACTTGTCGAATTAAAATTTAAATGTTGTTTTTTTTTTTTTCTATTTTTGATCAAAGTATATGTTAGTTCTCTTTTAGAGGGTGCTTGGTACCATTTTTTTTTTCATATTCGCATATGATTGTAAGAATAATAAATCTTTGAAAATTATCATTCCTAAAAGTGAATAAATTTTGACTGGTGACAAAAAAAAAAAAAAATTCATGGTCATGGAATTAATTTTTCAGAAAACATGATTGTGCACAATTCTCAAGAACACCCGGTTTTCTCTAAAAAAAAAATCAAATAAGAGAAACATATTTTTCAAACCTTAGATTTTCAGGACATTAAAAGCTTTCCTTCAACCAAATATTCCTAATAATATTCAAAAACCTTCATTAACATCTACTTTAAAACCGAAAGCAACAGTTCAAAACTGCTTCAAACCAAATTATTAGCAAGTTGAAGTTGATGTAGTAAATGTTTTTTCTCCATTAAAATCTTAATTTTGATAACTTGGCCAACATGTGAGGTGTAATTACCAGAATGTGTGTCTTTTTTACTCGATGCCTCTATTGCATCTTTTTGACCTCATTTTCCATTGCATACAAATGCTGGCCCTGAGCCTTTCATTTTCTGCAATGATTTTATTCTTATCTTATCTGTTTAATTTGAAGCTAATTACAACTTTACTAGTTTGACAATGGTGGAATAATCATATTTTAAGGCACATTTTTCACAGATGATGAATGATTCGCAAACCGTTGCCAAACAGCTTCTGACAGAGTTTATGATTGAACTTTTGTCCATTAGTCTTCACCTTATTTTATGCATTTGGCCTTTCTGTTTCATCATATATCCCTTTATAGGCTTATAGTCATGGACTCACATTTTTATTTCTAGAGACAAATCATATCTTACTTCACATGAAAAGAATAGTATGAAAGATGGAGTAATTATGACTCGACAAAAATCCAAGCAATAAAGATCAAATAACAGAATAATCACATTAAAAAATTCAAATAAATGGGAACATATACCCTTTTTTTTTTTCTAAAATGAAACATGTTGCTGATTAACTGAGTTATAATTACTAATTAAAATTTGAGATTAATAATTATCTCCTAAAGATGAAGAGTGTAAAAGGCCAAAATATGTATAGTCATTAGAAAGAAATACACTAATCCATTCTACCGACAAAATTTATTTTTGAAAAAAAATTAGACTTTAGTAATATCTATATATCTGCATGCGTTATAGAAAATTATTTTCATAATTGAATTGATTAAATTTAAATATTATTTGCAGATTTAAACTGGATATTTTATGTTTCTGATTTTCAACTGGTAAAGATGTGTCTTTGACCCTCTTCATCTCTTTTATTATATCTGTGTGCGGTTGTTGTTATTATAGAAGCTTCTTGATTGCATCCTTTCTTTGGTTGACTTGTGAGGACAAATGTTTGGGCGGCTGCAAAAATCATAACCTAAATTTTCATAGTTTTTCACGAATTGAGATAATTCTGAACTTTTAATTTAATTTTTTTCTATTTTATTACATTGTTCGACATGTTTACTTTTCTTTTCCTTCTTCTTCTTTTATTATATTTTCTTACGCCCAATCATGCTTTCCGTGTATTCAAAATGTATAGTATTTTGCGAGATTGGAGAAAGACATATGTTTAAAGTTTTGATACGTATATTAAAGAATGTAATTAATATTATTAATATTACAAAAAAATAAGTAGCTTTTAGTGTATTTTTTAAATTTCAAATTAGTTACTTATTTACTCGTAACAACAGTCCTATAAAATATTAATGCAGAATTAGTTTTTTGAAACGGTACTTAATTTGGAACAAATTAGTTTTTTTTTTTTTTTTTAAATATC
>Ga0209489_102458_pt1 | contig 37765 bp, 12 predicted proteins | sample SiratrowhiteBW_FD_187527 | JGI IMG/M metagenome (GOLD analysis project Ga0209489, IMG submission 187527) | Root nodule microbial communities of legume samples collected from California, USA - Siratro white BW (SPAdes) (version 2) | ecosystem: Host-associated > Plants > Roots > Nodule | place... | reverse complement strand
TATATATATATATATAAATTATGATTAATCTCAACTTCTAAAAATAATAAAATAAATCCCATGACAAACATAGTAATAGTAATAATAATCTAAAATGCTTATTTTTATTCCTATGAATAAGTTTAAAGTATGGTTAATCATAATATCTGAATTTAAAGTAAAATAATTAATTAAATTTGTCTTTAAAAGTCATTTGATGTTCTTCTTAAATGAAATTATATTGTAAAACAATTAGTTTAAAGAGTAATAAAACAAAATTGTATTCTCAAAACCTAATTTTTATCTCATAAAATTTCCAAAATTGTATTAACCTGCCCCTTTACTCTAGAATCTAGATACTGGGGGTCATCATGAGGCTAAAGCATAGGTGAGTTTGGTTGGATAATGTAGACTGCCTTACACAACTCTGCAAGATAAAAAAGAAAAATAAAAGCTTTCATGTGTGCTATACCAAAAACCTGTGGTGCAACATCAGTTAAGAGCTCGCATTTATTTCATACGTTGAAGCAATTATTTGCTTTGAGACACATATCACAAATCCTTAGAAAGATTTTGAAATATTCTATTTCCCGAAGGATCACATTCTGCACGGACTCCTACTCCTAATTAACCAGAAGAAAGCAACATTTCAATATCAAATATAATTTAAAATCAAAAGTACCCAACATAGTTCACTCCTATGTAATCTTATAACCGTAGAATCCTATTCAAATCATTCAAATCCGATCCATGCTGACACGGTAAAATTGCATGAATTATTGAATAAATTTGTAAAACAGATGGACCGTGATTTGTTTTACAAGGAATCAGTGATCAATTATTGAGTTTTTGAATTGATATATTTAATTGAAGTAAAATATAATTTTAATTAAAAACTAATATAATTCAAATTTTATTTTGATATGTTTGGTCAGTAAAATTTAATAAAAGATTGTGCATCTTCATTCTCTCTCTTATAAAATTCAAAATTTGCAGTCATATACTTAAATTATGAAAGCAACATGTAACATGTGATTATATATATACTCCTTGTTTAATACTTACATTTCTCAATTATGTACGTTACTTTCTGTTTTTTCTTTGATTGAAGAAAGTTATAAAGGAGTTTTTTAATGAATCATATTAAATTTCAACTCAAACTAATTTAACCTTAAAAAATCCTAGATTGCTTTGATATTATTAATGAAAATTGCACCATGTCAGAAATTAAGATGAGTTATACAAATCATGAAAATGAGGAACCTTGATACAGATTTGTACAGTGAATGTGACAAGCAAGTTATTTTTTGAACAAATGGTCATAAGATGTTGGTAAAGAGCAGATGCTTTTGTGGCATGGTCAATTATAGTTTGGAGACAGAGAGGCCTATGCAACCAGGTGGTTGCACATGATCTGAAGCTTGAAATGGAGATGAAGTTAACTTTGCAAGTCATGAAGGGAAGCCTGGTGAAGGCATGAGATGACAGGAGTTGGCACTTGGAGACATTGCTTTTTGTGTGTGCTTGCACAAGTGGGTGCATATGAGGATATGAAAGTGAGGTTTCTTGTAGAAAAAGCAATGTGTGTTGGCACCACACAAAACAAACACCCTAATTAGTTTATGTGCTTAAGCCCTAGTGTGGTAAACCCTAACCCCAGATGAATCACTGTGTGAGATTGTGTATCCAAACCTGTAAAATGCCAAAAGTGTATAAATATGAAAAGGTCAGAAATGGGCCACCATATTAATAGTAGGGCTGATGCATAAGATTCTATTGAGGCTCTTCCTTTGGAAGCACTTGAAAAAATCAAAAAGGACATAGTATAATGTGATAGGCCCCTCCCCCTCCTTCCAACATCAGATGCTGCAACAAAGAACAGGACAGATCTAATTGTATCTTGCAAAATTGAAATCTCATACTGAGGCACAGACAGAGGGAGCATAAGTAGTTACAAACAATAAAACAAATGTTTTGCCTTCACACTCATCTGCTGGAAATCAATCATATGTGTATGTGCATCCACTCAGGCTTGTACTCTAGAGACACAAGAGAATAAGAAGCACAAACTATGTTCCGTATGGTTCTTGCAAGTTCTCCTTTTTCTTGTTTCTTAATGTGTAACTTTATGCCTTTTATTAGAAAAACTTAATTCCACTCTTTTAGTCTTTGCTTGTAATTAGAGGTGAAAATGATTTGAATTAGAATAAACTTTATGATGTCTAAACTTATTAGATGCTTGTTCAGAAGTTCAAATTTTATTTTATATTAAATATATATTAGAATTTTATCAATTTATCTGTTTATTCCTAAGCCTTATTGTCTTTGTATATATATTTTTTTTAAATTCTACACTTCTCTCTTTCTTTTCTTTAAGTAGAGAGTCTTAATTAGAAAGTTTCACTAAGACAATGACGATGAGGCAAGAACAAACTGTGATCAATTATAATTTTCATCAAAGTAATTTTTTTTGTTTTCAAATTTCAAAAGTTTACTATGTTTGTTTCTGTTGTTTTCTTGGAGGGTTTGTTATCACACGTAAGAAAAGAGATAAAAAAATATTTGTTAATTTAGGTCCACAGCGATATGTTTTATTATTAGTTATCCTAAAACTAAGTTAACACTTATCTAACACTTTGTTAAGTTTTTAGATCAGTTTTTTTTAAGAATACAAGAATAAAGATAAGAGAAATGATAATTTCATTTTATTCTTAGTTGTTTTTGGATTTAGTATATAGTTTATCATGAATAAATATTAGATGAATTATCATGAGTTGAGCATAACAAAATTAATCAGCCTTTGAAAGATTGGACTAGTCATTTTATGTAAGATTAGTATTTTACTAAAATGCACGTTTGATTTGGTTGAATTTTATTGTTTTAAGAATGCTATAACATGTAGAAGTTGGAAAATTAATAGTTTATATTATTTATGCTAAAATTTGATGGAATGTTTTGATTTAGTTTATGATTTGAAATCAAAATTGAAGAAATGCATAACATTAATATATTTTAGATGATTATAATATTAACTATTAATTTTAGAATTGTTGCTTATCAATTGTGTTTAAATTGGATGTTGTAAACGATTATAATCAATGTTTTAATTACATTGATTTTAAATTAAGAAAAAGTAAGAACGAGACAGATACCTCTTCTCTAAAAGAATTTTACCAAATAAGATTTCTAGTACGACCCTTTAAGCTAAAATAAGAGAAATTATTATTTTTTTTTAAATTCTAAAAAGACTTTTTTATGATGAACTTTATATATTTTTAAATTAATAAATTATATATATATATATATATATATATATTATATAACATATGAGATATATATTAATGAGATATATATTAATGATAAATTATTAATAACTACATGTGAGTGTGATTAATAATACGTGTGCACAGTTGCCAAATTGTATTACATTGTATTATCTGAAGTAGGTAGATGGTTAAATTTCAAAAATTCTTGACAAATATTAGTTTTTATTTACAAACTTAATACTAATATTTGAAAAATAATCCATTTTTATTAATTTAATAATATTTAGTGTGAATATATAACAATTGTAATTTTTATTTATATTTAATTATATTATTATACTAAGTGGATCTGTCTAACACATATCTCAGAAGGTCTTGTTGATAAGTGTTTATAGGACTCTAGTTTAAGAATCAATAAAAAAAATATTTATTATTACATTATCTCATAAATCATTTTCACCTTTTTTCTTTAACCAGTATTCTAACTACATTGCTTAACCAGTATTTATAATTAAAATACTGATTTTTAATTAAAGAGTTTTTTAAAAAAATATTTAACCTAGTTTATTTAATAACAAATCCCAACTTAAGTTGTACTTATAATGTGAGTTAAATCATAAATTTTAGTAATTAGTTTATTTATTTATTGTCACCTGTAATTAGTTTAGTAATATGATTGATCTCATGAAACCAAAATACATAACAATTATTATGTTTTAAATAATTAATACCCATTTATATCATAAAGATATTTCTTACCTAATCACTTAAACCATAAAAAATAATTAACTCAATTAATTATGTTGTTTTTTTTAAATTATATTATTTATGCATCAAATTATCTTCATTATTAATATCAAAACAATATACACATCTATAATATTTAGCAAAGATAAAATAAGAAAAATAAATTTCATAAGCTAAATGCCTTATAAACTAATATTTTCTCATAAGTGGACTGTACATGTAAAAAGATTGTATCTAAGAGGTATTGTTGAACAAATGCAACCAATATACAAACACCTACATATGGGTAGCAAAGAATCAAAAGAAACTAAAAAAAAAAACGTAACAAGGCTCTCTCAAGTCTCAAATCCTTATCCTAATTAATTGCAAAAAGGTTTGGACCACTTCCTGTGTGTTGTACTTTAGTTGCATAAAGTTAACTAATATTTACAGAACATTCAAGGCCTAGAACATAGCAAAACAACATTCCTTATTAAATTTCCTTTCTTTTTCATGCTATGTCGCTCCAACAATGTTTTAACCAAATTTTGATAGACAAGAACAACACACTTCAAAAAAATATATTGAAATCACACTAATAGATTTATCAATGCTTGCAAGTTAGTGGCATAAATGCTAATCATAATCAAGTACATATAAAAAGTTACATAATTCATTATAAGATATTAAAACAATTTCCTACATAATTTTTTTCACAATATAAATAACTACATGCACAACATTATAATAATCTTATGTTAAACACATTTTATTACTTCAATCTTTCGGTAAAAGAAAGTTAAATGATACATCTGTAAAACCTTTTCTTCTATTTTTTTTTTCTTCTGTCTAAGTCGAATAAGAAAACAAAGACATAAGTTTACAACCGAAGTGAGCTAATACTTATTCTAGTTTTTTGAAAACAAAATAGTTTATGTTGATTTTTTTCAACAAATATTAATAATTTTATTCTTAATTTAACTTAAAACAAACTACTTCAATATCTATGCTCATAAGATAGAAACACTGTATTTGTTGAACAGTGAAATTATATATATATATATATATATATATATATGCATAGGAAAAGTTAAGTAATTTGGTATAAAAGAAATAAGATTTTAAAATAAAAAGTTGGGTGCAAATTTAAGGAAGATGCATTGTTTAGTGTGAGTACAGAAGATAATCTTGCAGGGAGCATTGAAGAGTGATGCAATGATAAAAAATGAATTGGCAGGGTTAGATGGAGTAAATGTAACGTATAAATTTTGGTGCATGTAAAGACACAAAAAGATCGTCTGCAAGATTTTGGACACAGAAAGAATCAAAATCAATCTCTTAAAAGGAAAACAAAGGACACACTCTTAGATGAGTCAAAACCAGGTCATCCAAACCTAATCTTTACAGCTACAGATGCAGATATTCTACTACTGAGATTCCCATTTTTTTTATTAGGAGATATTATAAGAGTGAGTTGTTGTTTCTGCTTATGATATTTTTATTAACTTTAAATTTATCTAAATTAAACTTGCAGTAAAATAAATATTAAAAAATATAGAAAATATTTAATCTTTTTTATCAATCAACTTCTATCTTGAGTAATAATAATTTTTAAATGATTTCAATAAGATCAGAGAATTTGATGAATTTAGTTAGTTGATAGTTACTTTCGTTAACAATTTATATAATTCTTCTAAAATTACATTGACTAATACTATTTTTAATTAGTGTAATTTTATTATTAGAAATATCATACCGATCAAAAATATGATTATATATGTATATATATAAATAAAATGTAAAATTTATATAAATGAATTTTATAAGGTTAAATTAAATATAAAAACCTACTTATTAAAATAATATTAGAATCATCCCATAATCTACTGTAGTTATTGAAATTATTGTGCCACTTCCTATCATGTTTTTATTGAATTACTTTTAATAAAGATATGAATACATCATAGAGTATAAAATTTATTTATATTGTATAGCTTAGTTAAACATAAATCTACTTAATAAAAGTTTTCCCATATAGTATAATAATAACAGAAATATATAAAAAGGAAAAAAAAATAATAAGAAATTGTATTGATGGATTTCAATTTTCTTTTAAATAATAGTAAAAATAATATAATAAAATTTTGAAAACATGGAAGACTTATTAAATTCATATTAGAAATATTATTTTGCCCTTAACATATAAGTAATTGTACTATTTGTCCTGTACTTAATTATTGATATAATAGTTATATAATCAATTATAAATTCATTCTGTAGGGTTATATTACAATAATTATCTAATTGATTAAATTTAGTGTGCAGTTACTAAATAAGGAACTAGTTGCTTAAGTCTGTGATGATAGATATTGTTAGTTATTAGAAAAATTCATTAAAAAAGAGAAGGAAGATGAATGAATGGATTTCAATTATTAGTAATAGAAGATTGAAAATTATTGTTGATATCATAAGAATGTTGTAAAATTGATATGGAGATAACATAAAAAAAAATTGAAAAATTGTTAATATTTTCATTCAAAATATAGCCAAGAAATGAATTATCCACAAAATATAAAAAGAAAGTTATTAATCAATGAAGACATTACAGTTAGACTTGCATATTAGACCTAAAACACCGTAAGTGAACATTAATACAATAAAGTGTAGGTTTCACATAAAAAAAAAAAGAAAAAGTGTAACTATCTGAAGCTGTATTTATATATAGAATGTTTTACTTGCGGCAAAAAATCATTTGTAGTGATGTTCTTCAAAACACCAAATTGAAAATGACAACAAAAAATGTCAGTGTTTATGTTTTTTACATTTACATACCTTGCTGTTTACTTGCTCTTACACTTACATATCTTATTTTTAAGCATTACAATATTTTTCTCTTTCTCTAAGATTTTTTTTTTTCAAAAAATACTTCAAACTTATGCTAATTATTCTTTAGATAGAAAACATAATATTTTTTTAATGCTTTTAAATTTAAGTATTGTTTATTTAATTTGATGAATACAATTTATGTTATACTATATATAAAAAATTGAACTTTTATAATTATAATCAGTAAAATTGTGAATATAATTATTATTTTTGATAAATAAAGTTCAATTAATATATTTAAATTAAAAATCATGTTTAATTGGTAACCTAAATAAAAAATTAAAAATAATTTATATACTTTATTTAAAGTATTATTTATTAATTATAATATTATTTTATGGAAACAAATAAAGAAATTCTATAGTTATTTTTCTGTCACAAATATTCCTCAGTCCACTGCACAACTCTAATATTTAAGTTTCCTAAAATGGACATAGATATGTCCATAAATGTTTAAGTCAATTATTATTTTTATCTATCCTTTTTTATATTTTTCATACATTATATATATAATAATAAATAATGATAAAAGACCATAAATGACACTAGACATTATATTGTTTAATATTTTTTTTAACCAAAATAGTTTTTTACAGTTTTTATTAAATTGAAATTTAATATATCTTATATATAAAATTTATATTAATATAAAATTATTTAATTCATTTTTTAAGCCTCAAAATAGGTATATATATTTTAATATATACTAAAATATAAATATTTAATTATATTTGTTTAATTTTAGAACATTTTAACATAAATAACTTCAGTTTTCTTCCTATTTTCTCACTTACCAGTGAAAAAAAAATTGTAAAACTGACTATTTTTATAATTCTCTCAATCTCATCAAATACGTTCAATTTTATTCATTATCATTCTCTCCATTCTACTCAATTTCTAACTTATTTTTGGTGTAGAATGTTATACATACATATATATATATATATATATATATATATATATATATATATATATATATATATATATACTAATAATAAAGTAGAAGTATTATGAAAAATGTCAAAAATTACTTTACAATTGTTTTTCTAAGTAAAATTATCATTACTAATTTTTTAAAACAACAACTAATATTGTCAATGATCTTCAACAAGCATTTATTGAGAAATACTAAAGGAGTCTTGTTGTTACATGTAGTAGAAGATCCACTTTTTAGGGCTGGACCCTGGTAGCTGCTGGGTGTAAATGCAATTCTCCCTTGACACATGTAAAATCAATTGCAGTGTTTCTGCCATGAATTAATTTAGTTTGGTCTCTACAAATCATTTTCACTATGTGCTATAGTCCTATGAATTACAACACTACAGCATATGCATTTAATGTTAAAACTGTGCTATAGTTATTTTAAGAACCCCTCATCAATGGTGTCTTCAATCCAACTTCTTTAAAAGCTACTAGAAGAACAAATGTCTGGCTGTGTAGAAAGAAAATCATAATCAAAACTTAAATTTAGATTTATGATTTTTCCTGTAGATGCTGACAGATTCAGAAACCAACTTTAAAGATATTAGTTGCATGTCAATGGATAGAGGATATCAACCTCTTTTTCTCTTTTGTAAAAAAAAAATTAAAAACACAAATGCAGTTAATTAGACTTCTATGAGTACATTTTTTATGATTTTTTTAGCCAGATAATTAATATATAAGCAAAAAGATATACAAATACACCATAAAATTAAGATCCCACAGAATTTGAAAGAACCCCACCAGTTTAATAGCTTCATCTTTCTTATTTATTTTTCTCATTCCCCAACATATAAACCACTTAAATGCAATTTGAAGTACTATGATGTTATTATATGTATAAGCATGTGCAGTGCTGCATAATTAGATGCATTATTGGTGTGATTTTTGTACTATATTTCATAGATATGCACCATGACACCTGAAACAATATAATGATATAGAAGAGACAATAATGAAACACCTATACTTAATTCTACTTAACAACCTAAATTTGATTATCTGTCATGGTCCATATCTATAGCTCATGGTACAAGAAGATTATGCTGTCAGTAATAAGCCAAAAGAAGTAATTGTTGAGACTGATTATCAATCTAGCATTTGCTTTCATTCTTTTTAAGGTAATCAGGAATGATTACACTGCATATCATAATATGATGGATTCAAATCAATCTAAATAAAAAATAAATAAATTTAATCAATATTTTGGATTGGATTTGAAACAAAGGATGGTAACTCATGACATGATTGATTTAAGAATAATGATAATAATAACAATATTAATTCAATACTAAAATGAGGTTTCAGACAAAAAGAAAATGGAAATACCAACTTCTCACTTCAACTTGAATTTCTTATTTTCTCATGGTGATTTTAATAGTAGAATTGGGTCAATTTGAATTAGAAATTGAAATGAAAAAAAAAATGAAATGGTCTTTTTTCTCACAGATATCAAGATAATCTGACAACGTTATAGTTTTCTATTACCTGTTTTTTTATTTTCGATAATTTCTCTACTGCTTAAATAAGCTGAAAACATATAAGTGAAATAATATATGTGCAATAAATAAACCATGCATACATAAAGATCTTCACCTGTTTATACTGCTTTGATGACCTGATTAACTTGGTTAGTACATATCTGAACTGATTGAAATTATTCCACAACTTAGATCAAGATCTATCCGTGTCTATGAAATACAAAAAACAATTAAAATTTAACATTTATATTTTATTTATTAGTATGTATAAATAAATTAAATTTACACTACTAATTAATCAATTAAAAATCGCTTTATATATGATTTTTAAAGTAACAGTGACACTTAGAAGATATCATTATTGGATCCAAGTTTAAAATATATGTATTTATAAACGCATTGAAAACAAGTGTAAGAGAATTTAGTGAATCATTTCTACAATGGGGTTGCAGTCCTTAGTGAACATAAATTCAAACAAAGGAGGAATGTGTAAAAGGCTATGATGTCAAAAATCACGATGAAGATAAGGTGTTTAGACGTACAGTGTATGTAGTAACTAATAAGCCCCAGCAGACAGTAACACATGCTGATTCATAAAGGAAAAGAAAATGACTGAATAAGAAACACCATAAATAAAGACCTCAACAAGTAGATGACTTCATTGCACATTCAATATGTGCAAGTTCGTAGAGGTTTCTCCACACTTCCCAACGATTTCCCCGATGTGAACAACTCATCACAGATAACTGGCTTAACTGCACAGTAAAATGTTTCATGGCCATCCATGCTTTAAAGAAATGATTCAGGGAGACCTTCAAAGATAAGAATATAGATGTGATGTCTAATTAATAAGTATTATGAAAGAGTGTGGATTAAGTTAAAATAAACTGAGTCATTATTAAGCATGGATTTCCTATTGAAGTAGAATTACAAACCTTTATATATCTGGTTCATATGTTTTCAGGTTAGAATTTGGCTGCATGGGAAGGAAACAAAATCTGATTTCTTTTAGGAAGGAAGTGTGGATAGCTAGTATTTGTGTCAAAAAATATGAATATCTGTTAACTTGTAATTATTTTGTTTTGTATTTTGCTGAAAAAAAAGTGTAAATACTATGAGAGTGTTCATATGTTACTCTGATACTTTGCTGATAAAAAAAAATGTTATTCTGATCCTTCAAACTTTGAACTCTCTCTCAAGGCTCAAATGAACAGTACTCTTGAAGTTATAGTTGTGATTTTGAGCACTAACAAGAATCAATGATTAAGTAACAGCATAGATTGGCTATTCTAAAAAAGAAAAGAAAAGTAACAGCATATAGATGATATAGAATGGTTAGTAGTGAGAAGAGAAAGAACATTTTTGATTTTATATGTAATTTGATTGGTTATGAGAAGCAACTTTACTATAACAAAGCTTAGAGAGTAAGAAATTAATTAGCAAAATATTGAAATTCATTCACTAATATGATGTTTTCTAACAATGTTTTTTACATACATATACTTAGAGAACGAACCCTATTATATAAGAAACTCAATAGATTGTAATCTCTCTAACTCAGTAGATTGAAAGAAACCGATTTTACTACTTTCTAGAAAATCCGTGAAGAAAAAGAGATAAACCCTATTATTTAGGCACTTAAAAGAAACCATTTTCTCTGAATCATGTGGCACTAGAAAATTGTCTGACCCTGAATACTAACAATTTTTGACCACCCAATACTTGTTTTGGGACGTGAGTGTAGCAGGCCACGTGCGTAGACCCGTGATGTGCAGTGGTGACGAAACATAGCAGGCCCAACGGTTGTTCATGGCCAACGTACCACAACCATGTTATTTTATTATTCTCGTAATGCATGAAGATCTGACACCGACCAGTATCTGTATTTGAGAACCCTATGATTTGTGTAAAAGCTTTTTGCTACAAGAGAAATGGTGCTTAGTAAGGGCTGTGATCACCTTTTCTGATGTTTTTGTTTCTCATTCTCTTTGTAGTGCCAAGAGGACCCCAATCAAAAGCTTCCTACCCTATAACACATGCACAACAAGAATCACTATTCATAGATGTTGTAATTCATAAAAATAAAGTACTTGGGAGCTGTTCAAAGCAATCAACTTAAAAGGGGTCCTGAACATATAATACATTTGTGGGAACAGAAAATGAAAGAAAAATCCTAGTACGTCCAAAGCTAGTTGTTGATCCAGCTGCGTCATTGAAGCAATTACATTGCATTTTGGCACAGTATTCCGCGCCCGTGATGTGACATGTCCTTGTTATAATTGGTAATGAGATGAGGGGCACCATGGCTTCTCGCAGTTACTAGTGCCAACTTCCATCAAATGCTTGAAAATTAGCATCAGATATCAGATACAATCATAAAAATACTCGACCCTACTTCAATTTTTCTGTCTTCCCTGTCAAACAGGGAACCAACAGTAAATAATTCCCATCATTATCATAATGTTCCATACACATTTCTTAGGCTAAACAAACATTCATTTAGTTCTCAGTCTAGTTATCTGTATTTTAAGTTTTGATCCGTATTTGTAATATTAGAAAGCACTTTTTGACAGTGTTATTAGAAAGAATCTAAATCTCACATATAACGTATACAGATAGAAAACAATCTTCCTTACAAAAATCAGTTCGATAAGATTGATTTAAGTGTAGACTCAAAGTTCAAGATAGTACCAATGGTTTATCCTAGATATATTAATTGGCTAATCACTATATACCAAATAGTATAACAGTGATGATTGTAAGATAATATATTGAAAAGCTAAATAAAAATCATATCAGCGTAGATCAAACTAATCAAATGTATAAAAATGAGATAACCTTATATAAAACAACTGAAAACGGTGATAAATTGTTACAAAAAAAAACTGCTGTCAAACAAAATTAATAATTTACCTTATCTGTATGTTGCATAACGTTAATTCGAAATTGGATAGGGTGAAAAAGGAACAGGGTCTGAATTTAACTTACTCTACGGACTGCCATGAGAATTATTGCTACTTTGCTTGGAGATAGTACTCCTGCCATTTCATCTAACTGGATACAAACCCATTAATAGTTGTTAAAACTTGGCACCAACCTGTCAGTAACCTCGTCCACTTGTGACCCGGATGCATCCATCAATTACAACATCTTAAACTACTATTATGTTATATGCTTATATTAACTGTGTTGTGACACAGCATCAATTAAATTTTTACATCCAAGAGACAATCAATTCCCCACTCATGGACCAATCCAGTATATAATATAACGTAATAGAAGATGAAACTAAGAAGCTTTGTGTAGTAGGTACTACATAGTATGTAATTAATAATAAACCTTCTGGGAGGGAGAAAAAGAAGAAAACATTCTCTTCCTCACATTAATGAAAGTCATTGCTTTGTTGATGGTTAAAGAAAGAATCATGACCGACACCAGAAGATTGTAGTGAGAAGCAAAACCACATGTACATATATTGAACTCCTTGAAGAAACACATGGATACAGGTTGGAATATATAACTAAGAATAAACAGAAGTGTTATTTATTTCATTTTTTTTCAATATTTTTTTCAACCTTCCGTCCATTATTGTCAGCCTTTTGCAACTAGTTAAAAACTTCTGTCAACCATATCAAACTATTCTCAGTTTATCTTACAATCTTCTTGATTATATATCTATTTTAATGCATTTTCTTTTATCTTTACTTTAAATTAAGTTTCAACACATGTAACGTTACATCACAATTTCATTCTGGTTTGTAATGAGGGGAACTAGTTACTTTCTCCTTTCCAATATCAGGCCTTGTTACAATCCTCAGCTTCAAGAAAAAGAAATAATCAATATTCTTTTCATGGAGAATGAAACGGCCCAAGTCATTCTTACTAGTAGGCCCAATGTAATCTTACGAGCATATTTTATCAGTTAATAATAAGAAATATGAGTCAGCTCGGTTCTAGACGGAAATTGTTAGGAAAATGTTATTGTTTCTGTTTTGTGCATGACAGTGATATATTATAGGGTATTATCCATTTTAGTAATCTAAGAGGGGAACATGAATTAAGTCTACTTTTATTTCTCTCTTGTTCAGAGAAAATGCTCTCACCTCAAATCAGAAGCTAATATTTGAACAGCGAAGGTAAGGTGAGAAACAGTTGCTTCTTTTATATTCTATATGGAAAATACTGTGATTTTGTGGGATATATAATTGATTATTGGTTGTTATCCCAATATACTATTCGATTCTTTTTTTCTTTGGGATAAAAAGACTACCGATGCAACCCTTTTTTGGTTCTTCACTTCTTTGAGAAATATCAGTTCATTACACAACTTCAAAGATGAACCTTGACACAACCTTGTATGCACGTCAGTGCTACTCGTTCAAGATGAGATTATATTCTACAGAAACAGAGAAAAACGCAAATACTATTCTTGCGCATTAGCATCGAGAACAACTTGTTCATTTAACACGACTTCATTGACACAATCTAGTATTAATAATGAGATCAAACATAAGCTAGTATCAACATAATTTCACATATGCATCAAAGAAACTCAAGCATGCTAAATTAAAAACAAAGTAAACAGGGTATAGTAACATTCAGAAATCTCGAATTATCATGCAAGCACGCAAAAATGGTGGGAAGATTCCACATGAAATATACATAATCTCGGTGGATAATAGAGCCTACATTGTTGATGGCTTCGACTGCGATTTAGAAATTTAACAAGACTAAGCCAAATTGAGAACACCTTATCACTTACACTTTTGGCTTGACAAATCTTTAGAATTATCAAAGTGCACAACATTTGTGAGGCTTCCACTAATGGGGTATCCCCTCAATATCGAGGATTGCTGGATCTTTTAGATTTTGGATTTTGACTCCTCCTTTTCAAGGGTTATACTAATTCATTAGAAAGTTGACTGATTGGGTTCTGAAAAGTCTATAGTTCATAATCACGTTCCATTATCAAAATCAATTCCATAATCTCAATTTCCTACTTTACTGTCAAGTGCAGCCGATCAAAATCTTTCTTCTCCACGACCAAAATATTCTTTTATTGAATCACAAACAGCCCTTTATCCATCACAAATTAAAAGACACAGATATAATTATCAACCGCAATCAGCGTAATTAATTGCGGATTGCAGAAAACGTCAGAAAACCAATAACCTGCTATATCATATAGCGGATAGCAGCAGAAAGGCAATAATTTGTTATATCATGTAGATATCATATAGAGTAAATCATTACGGTTTAAATATACTATATATACCGATATATCAATTATATATAAATGTATTAAAAAACGCAAATAAAAATAGAATACATAAAAGCTGGCATAATGTTAACTAAAAGTTCAATTGGCTGGAGACTAGCCAAAGATGAAAGAAGATGCAGGATGTGAGCTGCAACCACAACAATTATTGTGGACGCAATAGCGGATCCTTGAAATTCAGAGTATTGCAGCTTTGGCGGCTATTTAACGACACTGACCACTATACATTTTACTTAGGATATCAGTCACTATAGTTCAGCAAAACCAACTTCACTCACCTTAACATTGATAGAAATTGCAGACAAATGCAACTGCAGTTACAACCAATTAATGTTTTAGGTAGCAGTTGCGATCCTTGATATTAGGAAATTATAGACAAATGGGGCTGCAATGTATACGGTCATGGTAATCCAAAAAAACTTGATCTTGCAGCTGAAATCATGATAGTGGACTCAATTCAAGAATGTACACCCTTATTCTGATTTTCAATCACCAAAATCTCCTTTTCTCTGAATCACAAGCAGCCCTTTCTCTATATTATTTTAACAGATTGCCCATAAGTTTATCAGTATCAACATCCAGGTTTTAAATTGCGGTCATCATCATGATTTCAGTTTCATCACACTCAACATTGTGGAAAATTGCATTGCAGACAAATGTGGGTGACCCTAAAACCCTTGATGCTTTAACTAAAATGGTTAAAACCTTCCCCACAACAACAACAAACTACTACAACTATTGTCCTATTCCAAACTGAAGAGTGTTAAACCTCAATTCAAGCAACCTAGCATTAAACCCGCCATCACTAACCTTCAACATATCTTCCAACGGCATCGACATGCCACGCTGCCTCAGCATCCAGAATCTCGGCTTAATCTTCCGTTCCAAGCTAAAAGAAAAATACTGAGGAAACCTCTTGAGCTCAGCAACATCCCCATTCATCTCCTTCAAGAAAAATTCCAACTTGGGCACCAAATTCTTCTCCACGCTTAAAGTCAACAACCCAGGGGACCTGACGACCATGTTGCAAACCTCGATGTGGGTGAACCCCAAACTCTTCAAAAACTCCATCTTGGGCAAAAGGGTGTCCTCCAAGCTTGACACGAGGAGCACGGTAGTCTGGCACGTGAGGGAATGGGGCCCACAGAACCCTAATTCCCTGAGAAATAGCAGTGTGGGACGCAATTGGTCATCGACGCTGGAAACGAGTAATCTGGGGCAGCGGAGGATGCAGAGGTGGACGTCGGGGAAGGGGATTGAGACCTCATGGAGGAGGAAGTCGAGAAGGGGATAGAGTTGGGAGTAAGGGTCGCACGTGAGGAGCATGGGGTGCATGTCGAGGAGGCGTCCCATGGCGGCGCGTGGGACTCCGAGGGAGTAGAGGCAGCGCGTGACGGATTCGAGGGCGGCGAGAGGAGAGGAGCGGAGTGTGGGGTTTAAGCGGAAGGCCTTCTCCGGCTTCACTTTGAGGGCTTTAAGGTAGCGCACCTTCTCGTGGAATACGATGCCGCGGTCCGAAGTTGCCGGAGGTTGGAGGTGGCAAGAAAATTGGGAGTGTGTGGGAGAGAGTTGCAGTATCGCCATGTTGAGTGGATGATGATTGTGACTTGGCGCGGTTATGGAAACACTGGTCGTTTATTTGTTAAGAGACGATGTCGTTTAGTTATTGGGCTTGGTTGAACGACTTTGTATGGAGGTAGTTGCATTCTCCACCCCTGTACTTTTGAATCTGGATCTCCTAAAAATTGAATTTTCGATTTTATCTTTTTAGATTTTTCTTCTTCCACTATGGGTGTGAAACAAATCTAAACTAGTGCATGATAGTTGTGTATCCAATGTCATACTCGCAATAAGGTGTCGATAAAGTGGAACTACCAATCATCCGCAACACCTTCTTCAAATTGTAGGAGAGGTCAAGGATTAATTCATTTGTACCCAAATTGTCTCAATATGTTTTAGTAAATGATGATGTGAACACTTCCTAAGCCTTCATATCATAGCTATATGTGTAATATCATCTAATTAAACACGTACAACGCTAATAGTACATATATGACTTCTGATCACATATAATGTAAATTGAGGGTGAACCTCCTGATACATGAGATTTATATCCCTCCTTTCCATCTCTAGAAAGTGCTCATATATTCATGCTTGTTACAATTTCAACAAAATATTATTTAAATATTTAACTAAAAATAAATCTAAGTTGTACAAATTATGTATATTATTCACCTTTGACATAATCACCCAATTGTTTTATTTACACAAAAGTATACACTCCCTAACCAGTCATATATGTGGGTGAGTGTGACAATACTCCATGAGTACCCACTACTCATTCACAAATTGTTGCACTTTTATCTGCAAAGACTGCATCTCACAAGATGCAACAAAGAAGCCTGAGCTCGAGACTCCCATCTCCGATGGACAACACTCCTCCTATACCTCTCACAGCCAATTAAAGTGTGAAGCATGACAATGCCTCAACTCTGTCGTGACATCACCTAAGTCCATCCCAAAGAACTCAAGTAACAATGTTGACACTGATGGAAAATACAATGTCATGTACAAAGTTGTACCACGATGAGGATATGCAACAACACAAATGTATCATCCAACATAATGGTCATCTAATCAACAAAAAGGTGGAAAGTGTTGATATACTGGTGCCACCTTTCCACAAAGGCTGAAATAAGACCCTTATCAGTGGTCTCATAATTGATGTCATATAGTAGCAACAATCAGAAGTTAAGCATTGCAACTTCAATATGGGTATGAAGGATCCCAAGTTTACCTAACTTGTGCCAATGAGATACCAACTTCAGTTTTCCTCAATCCTAAATAAAATCTATTGATGTTTCTAACTATAAATAATAACAAATGACCAAGCATAATGACACTAATTAAAGTTTTTGTTTCTTACCTCACTTCTCACACTCTTAATGGAACATGATTAGCATAACTCGTTGGTATAAAGGTATCAAAAGTTCCACTAGGGAATCTTTGCTGCTCATTATGTCCTCCTGCAGCTTCATGTAACACATCGCCACCAATATCATTGGCAACTTGTTCCTAATCTCTTTTGTGAACTGACGTTGTCGGTCTCTAGGGTCACCTTGAGATGCATCAAGTCTAGTTCTAGCCATAACTTTGTGAAATGATTCCATTGTTAATAAAGTTGCTTTAAAAAAAAAACAAATACATTTTAAATTGTTCATTCCATAATGTATTTCTACATCTAGAAATACATTTTAGAATACACAATTTAGAATTTATTAGTACATTTCAGGAAGCATATTCCATATGTATTTTTGAACGTGGACACAATTCAAAATGTATTAATACATTCCGGAAATATATTCTAAAATGTATATAGAGAGGCAAAATATGTTCTGAGTTGTATCATCTAACTTCTTGGATCACACAATTAGAATAAACCAACAATAGTGATAATGAAGAAAAACTAAAAAAAACCAACCTCTTCAATTAGCACAACGGGCAATGGGGTTCAAGGTGGTTCTTTGGATAGTAACACTCTTCCGACCGACACGCGACGACCCGCTCTTGCCACGGAAGCAGTTCGAGCAGTTCACTGACAGCTGACGGGTTCGGGACTAGGACCCCGTGTCCAGCCCTCAGAGCCAATCCTTTTTCCAAGGTTACGGATCTATTTTACCGGCATGCATGGCAAGACATAGGTGCCAATAATTAATAAATTTGGACCTCGGGATTTTTGAATTCTATCCAATGGAGCCTCTTGAACACAAATGCAACAACAACGCAATAAATGGGGCTGCATAACGGAGGAATAAGATGAAGGGGGGAGAACCAAAAATGTAGCGTTACTTTATAACATTCAAAAGGGGGTATTTTTGACATTTTACCGCCCCTATGATGGTGCAACTTCGAAACCCTGGGTTGCAACTTGTAATGGCTTAGAATGAGCATTTCTTGCTCAAGGTTTGAGTTCTTTGGGTTTGAAGTTTACTGCTCGTCCTGTCTAATCTACCTGTGTATAAAACTCTTTTTAATCATTGATACTTTTGAAAATAAATATTAATTTTTAATTACTAATAATGTAAAATTGATTTATACTGATAATATTTAAATCATTAAATAGATTTAGTTTTTTTTTTTTTATATTTTCTATCATGTATATTTAATGGAATAAATGTTATGTAAAATACTTTTAAGCAGAAAAAAATAGTTTAATGTTTTTGTTTTGTTTATGTGTGTTTTAAATTAAGTTTATTCAAATATGTAAAAATAAATATGGTATATAAGCACTAATATATAAGATAAATCCACTGATTTATCTTATTAGCATGTACTTCCAGTGACACTTTGTTTCTTATCTCATAACACCGATATTGTCACTCACAAAACATGAGTCCCCAATATCAACTAATGTCATTTTCAACCTTATCCCTTCTTTATCTCTTTCTCATATCTCAACAAAATTTACAGATATCTCTTTCCCATATGCCTTCATAAAAGCTGAAAATAAAGCCACATTTTCTTTTGTTTCTTTTGTTTCCTCTATATGTTTTTTGTTTCCTCTATATGTGATAGAGCATGATAAATGGATCTAATCATTATGTGTCAGGTTCAGGGATGTCTGAACTTTGTAGCTTTTAATATCTGAATAATATATTTAGTTAGTTGTAAATTATTCTTTATTGCATAACCCATTGTTTAAGGGTGAAATAAGATCTGATTACAGCATGTGTCAGCTTTCAGTGAAACAACCTCACTTAAATTTTAGTTCTAAACTAGTAAAATGTTATGGATTCAGTTACAATTAAATTATTATATGTTTTATCGAAATAAGGATTTTTTTTCTATTTTACTCATTATGATTTATAGAGAAACGTGACATGGAGGCTCGAGGAAGAGAATAAAATTATTAAGAAAATTTTTATTTCAAGACCTTTTCATAAACTTTTTGAAATGTTTAAGGAAGCGATTGAGAAAAGAAAGAAAAAAGCATAAATGGATTGGAAATAGTGGGTGAAAAAGTGGAACATGTTTCTGTATCAATTAAAATGTGATACAACTAAGAAATATTGTGCATCTGAGAAAAGTGGGAGTCTGTAGACTAAGGGATCCACCAGCATGCATGAACATGTCATTTGTTTGGCATGAGTTGTTTAATATATTTTGGTATTGATTTACGACGTAATTATTATGCATTAAATTGGTATTTTTATATTGTTATATTATTTGCAAATAAGAGAACTTTGTCACTCAATCCATGTTGATGAATTGTTTTAACAAAAACATAGACAAAAGAGTATTGAAAAATTCATCCATGAATATAAAATATCTAAAAGAAACTAACACATATCACATATGTTAGTTTGTCCATATAAATTATGTTATTTCTTATAAGAAAAATATATATCTTATTTTGCCAGGAAAATTTTAAGAGTAGATTTTTTTAGCATTGTGCAAGTCTGCATATGTGGTTTTTTTTTATAGTAAACTCCTTTAGACCTTGTTAACAAAGAAAGATATTAAAATCGGTGTTGGTTAAAAATAATAGGTGAAAGATATAAGGAACTAGTATATAGATTTAAATGCTCGTAATGATTGTGTTGAAAATTATTTATAACAAGCACAAACATGTGTTAGTCAACAAGTTGATTCATAAAAGATGAATCAACTCATATAACAACTAATAACTAGTAAGGAATGATTATCCACTATTGAGGAACAAATTTATCATATGTTTTTCTATTCTAATCCATTTAGGTTTTTCTTAACACAGTTCTCCAACAGCAGCAAAATCAGGTATAAGACAATGAACAAGTACAAGAAAACAACAACAACATAATTCCCTTCCTAATTATAACTAGTATAATGTGTTAGCAAAGTAGATGAAATCTTTTTTTCTTAAACTTTACATAGTTAAACTTAAATGATATTTCTTTCAATATTTATTACTTATTGAATTAGCTTTAATGACATTTTAAACGTTTATAAATTTTCTAGAATTTTGTTTGTCTAATTGCCATTTTCTTTAAAAAGTTAAATATGTCATTAAATATTCATATGTCAATTTTCGTGTATATATAATAATAATAATAATAATAATAATAATAATAATAATAATAATAATAATGTACTAAATTATGTACGAATTTATTTGGACTTAATTATCTACATATATATATTTTTATATAATTAACAATGAATATTTATCCGTAATTTATAGATAAATTAATTTATTTACGAATTTTTTATATTACTTATAAATTTTGTACGGTGAGTGATATTTATTATACTTAAATTTATTATTTTTGTAGGTAATTTTTTTATCAGCAATTTTTGTAAGTAATTAAATAAAGTTAAATATGTCATTAAAATATGTAATTTGGTGCATTGATTCCATAAGTTTTTTGCTACAATGACTTAAAGTATTGAAAGATAATGAGGAAGGAATAAAAAAAACAATGAAAAAAAAAACTTCTAAAGCTATATTTGTTAAGCAAATCTATTTTTTCTCAGCAAACCATGAAAAATTATTGAAAAGGCTTTTATGTTCAAAATCCACCAAGCGAATTTGAGCCAGAGTTAGAATTGGAGAAAAGTCGGTAGTGAAATTTATTTTGCTTGGTGAATTTTATTTCTCTTAGCTAATTTTATTTTGCTCAGTGAAATTTGAAGTTGAAGAAATTGGAAAATCTGAAATTTAATTACTTGTTTAGCTAAAAAAAATCTGATGAGTGAATTTACTTGAAAATAACTTCCTTTATTTTGAAAGTTGAGTTTTATAAATATATTTTAAATAGATTTGGAGTAACTTTAAGCTTACGGAAGTAAGCATCATCAAAAAAAAAAAAATGCAAAACTTCAATTGAACCGATAGAAGCTTAAAAACGAGGAATCTAAATCAGATCTCTATGATCTTCAAAATAGTTTGTCCCCTTTTCATTATGTATTACTAGTTCTCATTTTTTCTTGTTATTGAATGTAATCAACCAACAGTTATGTTTTGGATTTAAGCTGTTTATATATATACTTAGTTCATCTATATTCAATGTCAGTATTCAATGGTTATGTTTAATACTTATTGTGGTTGAAAAATCATGATTTATTTTTATATACGGTATATGATTAAAAAATATTTTTTACATCTTTTTCTGAAATAAATAATGTAATAAACTTGATTGTTAAGAACATGATTTAAATAATTAATTATTATGCATTGTCAATCTTAAAACAGTTTCTTTTATTATATTGAAAGATTAATGTTTAATAAAACTCAAAGTTTAACTATTTGAAAATCAATAGATAATAGTTATGCTTGATATAGTTCAATCCAAACACTATTGCTTATTGATTTTTTTTAAGTTGTAATTGTTTTAATAGATTAAATTCTATCTTTTATATTTCAATAAAAAATCTAAAACTAAAATAAATTTTTGTAAATATATGTATATAAAATTTCTATTACTTGAACTGATGAATTTATAAAAAATTAATATTACACGATTTTGTGTGGGTATATCTTTATTTTTTGAAACATCTTCATGCATAACTTCTTTTTAAATTGGTTTTTAATAGCCTACTCCAGTTGTATGTAAGAGGCTAATTGTAGGCTTTTTCTCTTCCGGTACACCCATAATTGCTAATTATACCTCTTCTAATAGAAATGGATGGAAGTATCCATACTCATTGCATCATTCTATTGCTGCCATAAATGTCTTCGTCATTGTTGTCATTGTCGACGTATCTCCATTGTTCACAATATCATTCTCCATTGCATTGAGAAGAAGAAGAGGGAAAGTCCGTTCTAGAAAAAAAAAAAAAAAGTCCATTATGAAAAACATGTTCTAGAAGTCATCATATATGTTTTCAGTTTTGAAAAGTTTATTTAATGCATCTAATGTGTACTTAAAAGCTTATTTTGAAAATTCCATTATAGAAAATTCATTTTGAAATATATTCTAAATATTTATTATGGATATTCATTTCCAGAAATAATATTCTAAAAATTTCAGAAAACTGGACCAGAAAGATTTCTGGATCAAGTAATTCAAAAGTTACTTTTACAAAGGATAAAATGGTCTTTTAGTATTATTGGGAACAGTTAAAAATGGTGTAGAAAGTAAAAGATTTAATTGTAGTACCAATTATCAATCACGAAAAGGATGGCTTTTTCCTGCACCTCTAAGGTTTCTCACGCACCTCCAAATGTTTACAAAATCTCCAAAGTGCCCCTAAAATTTTATGGTGCAGACCAAAGTGTTACAAAGAACCCTAAACCTTTATTGTAATCTTCAACCTCCAACGAACCTCTACGGCTCTTTGTATGCACTGTGCCACTACCTTCAAGAAATAATTCTGTTTCTTGCTTCCACTATCAATACCTATCTATGCACTTGTCAACCGTGTGGGATAAAGATAATTTATTCAAAATTTTAGGATTGATTTGAAATAAAATAATTTCAGTATAAGCTATCATGAAAGTTAATTCTGGATTCAGAATTAATTTATGAAATAGTATATTCTAAAACTTAAAAAAAGAAAATTTAGAATAAATTATTCTAAAACTTAATTCTAAATTCAGAATTAGTTTTTGAGAATAGTCTATTTCAAAATTATTTATTTTTTTATAAAATAGGTTCAGAATGAGTTTTAAAATAGGTCATTCCAAAAACATGAATTTAAATAAAAACCGATTGAAAAAATCGTATTTCAGAAATCATCTTACGGATCTTATATTCTAAAATACAACTATATCTTATCTCATAAAAACTTATCTCAAACAATCTTATATAGTCACTGTTGGTGTGTTATTGTCGATGATACCAAGCCACAGCTCAAAACCGTTACTGCCACAAAACACCACCACGATCCACCTTTATCTTCCTCATGCACCTCTCTCTTTCTCATTGTTACATTACTTTAATACGCAAAAGGACAAAAATGTTATTACAAATAGGACACTTTAAGGATTTTTAAAAATTTGGAGATGGCCGAAGAAGAAACCTGGATATGCAGGAAGAAGCCGTCGACATTTTTTTCTTTTTGCATATTGATTTTCGGCCCACAAGTTGTTTCTAATAAAAAAAAAAAGGCTTGAAACGTATATTTTACGCTCTCTTTTGAATAATTTTTAAATTATTCGGTGAAACAAAAATACTAAAAACACACCATTATTGGTTGTAATTTAACGAAGCTCATTTAATTATGTGCATGAATTATTAAAAAAATCAAATGGGATCCACATTATTTCACGAGTCATAAAAAATTTTAATCGTTGAAAAAAAGCAAACATGTGTTAAAAAGTGTGTTACTAATAATTAATGATATGTTATCACAAGTACATAGTGCCAATTAATTAATTAATTATTGATGTTATAAAGTTCGAATTCTCAGTATATTAACAATCTCGATCAAACTTATCTATAAATAATTTCATTATACAAAATTAAGAAAAAAAAAAAAGAAAGATAATCTAGAACAAAACACATATACAATAATTTATACTCATATTTTTTTCTCCGATTATAATGAAGTATTACTTCAATGATTTATACAATAAAAATGTGCATGGAAAACTCTAAGTTTAATTTTAATTAAATAATATTGGGACGGGAATAAGGGAAAACCTTGACTTTTTATGTTTTCTTTTCATTTTTTTAATAAAATATCTAGAATGAACCTTGAGACATATTCTTATTTTAATCGGAGATCGACAAAAGTTTCAGAAACATAGCATTCTGTTCATACTTGATAACACAAACAATGCTACAATGTTGTAGCCTTATGCTTCTGTGTTAGATTTATTAATGCGAAGAAAATTGTTATTTATATGTCTCAAATTTATTAATATAGTTTTATTTCATATATATTTTTAATCATTTTTATTGTATTAACAACTATTTACATCTATTCCTTTTTAACTAAAGGAACCAAAATGGGTTCAAATTTCGGAATTAACACGACTCACCAAGAAATTCAAATTGGATTAGTTTAAAAAAATATTTGTAATTCGGTGAAAACAATCCTTTATATTGTTTTCATTGCTTAATTATTATCATTGTTTAGTATTTCTAACTATGTAGGTTGATAATTTAATCTTTTTAAAGATTAAAATGAATGCTGACTAATATTGTTTGAATGATTTAGATGTTTAATTAATTTATTTGTTTAATTATTTAAGTTGAAAATTTTATTTTCACCTATTATCTTTATAATAATATTTTTGTGAAATAGATAAATACTTTATTTATACAATTATAAATAGATGAGTACTTAATTTAATTATGTTATAATAAATATATGAAATGAGTTAGAAGAATAAAATACATATAAATGAGTTAACTCACATAATTTACATAAGGTGATTTACAAAATTTTTGACTAAAAATAAATAAATTGGATTGAATTGACTATTTTTGCTCAATCCGAGGTGAATCACCATCAATCACATTTATTTACAAATTTTGTACTTTACTTTTTCATTAAATCCAAATCATTTCACTTTTTATTCTATTTTTTTTTCTTTATCCCATCGCTTCATTCAAACAAATTCTAACATTGAAAATAATTGGCGTCCTAGGTTTTTCTCAAAAGTTATTTTCCGAAAGTATTTTCTTGAATTGAAAAAAAAGAGTATATTTTAGTAGGTTATTGTAACAAAAAATGAGACATAAATATAAGCATGAAGTATTGGACTTTAGACTATTATTGAAATGCAAAAACGGTAGACTGAATAATAATAATAATAATATTTTATTGTGGAAGAAAGAAACAGCCCATGGATTTTATTTGTCCCTGTTTCCTATTGGGCTTTCCCTTCCTAGACAGTAATAGTAATCCGAAAAGGCCACTTCACTTCATTCATCCAATCAAGCCATAACCTATAATCTATATATATATATATATATATATATATATATATATTGTTTGTTCTTTTAAACTTTGGACGAGTTTAAAGTAGACAGTATTTTCATAATTCAATGACCTTCGAGATTTTGTGGCTTCAATATTATTATTTAAAACCACTACTAAAATTAAAAAAAAAATGTATTACAATTAGTCTTTACAAACATTAAATATTAGCTAACTTGCTGGCTACTTTAACCATTCACACCTTCAAGGTGTTTGAGATTCCATACAAAACATTTGCATCATTTGCGACCTTATGCTTTTGTGCTTTTAAAAGTTAGATAATATTTAATTTTTAAAACGATGTAAACCAAGATATCTGACACATCCACTGACATTAATTATATGCAATTAGAAATAAAAAGATTGCTGTAATTTGTGCGTATTTTATCAGAGAAAAACTTAGGTCTCGAATAGGTATAATTTATTTAACATGTCTCTTCTTATTTAAGTGTTCATATAATTTTCTTTGAAGGAAGTTTTGAAATGAAATATTCTAAAATGAGTTAATAAATTAATAATATCATCCATAAAATTTCAAAAGTTAAGCTTCAATTGCTTACTTTTTTACATTACAATTTACATATTTTTCTTAATTAATAAAATAACTTCAAATCCCTTATATATATTATATGCATTTCCATGTACAGAACAAAATAATTGGCAGAATAAACTAAAGACAAGCAAGATATAGTACTAGTAAATTACAGCAACTTTCGATAAATCTAGAAATAGGGAAATTTACACTTTGAAGTTCAACGCAACCAAAGACATAGTAAAACACTATGAAAGTTGGATACAACCAAATACATATACTTGAAACCAAGGTTGCTTACAACATTATGAGCAAGCAAACAATGTTTCTAAAAATCACAATGGTGAACAAAATTAAAAATAAAAATTTCAATACTAATGGCGGGTGGTACAACATAGTCCACCTCCTCCAATTTAGTAGGTAACATAAAATATAAAAACTCCATCTCTGCTAGCTTTCAGCAGCAGAAACGTTTAAAAAGCTTCCAAAAATGGAAAAAAAAAATACCCCAATAGTAAAAAAGACCATAAGAATGGGGAACCCCTTATGATTAAGAGCCAGCTTAAAATTAGCCTTAACCATTTTCTGATCCCAAGAATACGAATTGCCCCACCCACCCCCCCTCCAAGTAGCATGCTATTTAATACCCTAGTATACCATTGAGTCATACTATTACTAACACTTAAATTGAGAAATTATAGAAACATATACTCTTATATATAGTGGTCTTGTGAGTGATTATGGTCCCTAGCGGAATTGAGCACCAGTGTATGTTTGGCCAAAGGACCACCCAGCTGGGGCAACATTGTAGGACACCACTGTGTGGCCATCACTGGTTGTGACCTTAAAGGAGAGGCTTTGGCCATTAAGATAGTTGTTGCTCTGCCAGTTCTGACCCCAGTTCCTGGACATTGGCATCCATCCAGTTCTTGACCCTTTGATGGCCACACCATGCACATCCCCAGCACCTCCTACGTTTGTTATCAGGACCAGGTTGAAGTAGGAGTGTCCATTGATTGTGAACCTTATGCCCCCCCTTCTTCTGCAGGGCACCCTACACAAAATCCACACAAACAAAAATTAAACATCCTACTTACTACTTGCTGCCTAACATAAAAAAATGTACCCAATACCATAATTTGTATTATTTCTATATAGTACATAGAAATCAGATTTCTTACATTAACCCATTAGGTGGAAAACAGTAATTTCACTGTACAGTTGCCAACTTTAATAACAAAGTGGTTTGGTCATTTACCATTTGGAGAGAGAAAGCAGGGAAACTTCCAAGAACTTGAGTTATAAAAAAAAAGGTTCAAGAAAAACTGAAGGTAGTTCATTTTGCTAAAACTCTGAAGAACAAGAAATGGAGACACTTGCTTACCTTCTGTAGGATACAGGCACAATTCCAGCTTTGTATTGTGCAATGCGCAGGAAGACAGGTTGAGAGAGGTCAAAATGGTGCAGAGGAGGGTTGCACCACCCTCCTGCATTGTTGGGTAAGGCATTGTTTGGAGGGCAGAAATTGGTTGCAGTGACCAAAATGGAGCCAGGAAGGCACCACCTGTGGTCACTCACACACCTTATCTCATAGCATGAACCACAGCTCAGACCATTGTTGAACAAAGCAGTGCTTAAAGCAGCAGTGTTTGTTCCATACCCCTGGCTGTAGAGGTTCCCATACCCACAAGCCCCACCTACAACAATTTCATTACCAAACAGATCAGTCAAAAGGGTTTCAAATTCCATCCACCCCCACATAAAAAAATTGGATCTTTTTTACAATGCTTTAACTTTCTACATACCCATTGTCCCAGATGCATCACTCCCTCCATAGAAGGTAGCGTGTGCATTAACCCAGCCTCCACCATAGCCATAGCCATAGGCAGAGGAGAACATTGTGAGAAGGAGCCCCACCGAGATCAGCAAACCAAATTGAGCCATTTTCCTGAACAAATCCAAAACAAAACAATTAGTCATTTCATTTCATTCTAGCAATGCTTCAAACAAAATGCATGCAACATTTAGCCAGAAATGTGCACCAAAAACTTGACATGACGCAATGCAAATTGGCAATTACTTTGATAGAGAAGCTTGAATCGAAGTGTGAGAGACAATGTGGAGTGGATGAGTGAAGGAAAAGTGAAGGGGGGTGGCACTCAATTTATAGGCACAAACAAGCAATAGGGTCAGCCATAGCTTTAACTAACGCTTTTAAAAGCGTTGGGACCAAAAACTGCAGAGGGTATAAGCGGTTTCTGAAACGCTTTAAAACAGTGCAATTTGCTAGGGGGCCCACATTTGAAGCTACTAAAAGCTGTTTTGTAGCAGAAGCCGTGTGGTTTTGTAGCTTTCGTTGCTGGAAAATCTACGAAATCAATGTGGGACATAGCGGTTTTAAGTTATGCTTTGCCGCAAATACCCTTTTCAATACTCCCTACGCTTTTTCAACTAACAGTTTAATTTCTAGTTACAGTATCCATTTTATAATCTTATCATTTGGGACACTCTTGTTTTTAAATATAATATTGATTTGTTCCCAGAAATGAATTACCCTTTATCTCAACGAATATAATATATTTGTTAAAACAGTAACATGATTTTAGTAACCTTATTGGAAAGTTACATGTTTAAAACTGTACAATGTTTTAGAAAATACTTGGTCTAGAATATTTTTTATTTAGTATTTAGAGTTTTAAAATTATTACTCTCTTCATCCATTTTTAAGTGTTATATTTTTAATTTTCTATTTAATTGTTATTTTTAAAGTTTAAGATAATATTAGTTACTTTTTTATTTATATTCTTATTTTTTATATAATTTTTAATTAGTTTATACATGTGAATGCATTATACAGTAGAAATAAAAAAAAATAAAATAGAAGATCTTATGAATACTTTACTAGAGTTAAGAAACTAAATTTTCTTAGTTTTTCCAAAAATAACTTCGACTATACTTGAAAAAAATAAAAATAAAGGAAGTAACCCGTGTTACCACCTATGAGAATAATCATAAGTACTATATTTAAGTAAGAGTATATTTTGGAAAAAAAGAATGATGAGACTTGAGGACTTATCAAGATGTGGAATAAATTTGAGAGGTTAAAAATCAAGATTTTAATAATAGAGGAAGTATAAAATCTATTCCTCTTATTAATTACTAGAATAAATACATGCTTAACAAGTTTGAACTCATACTTTTTTATACTATCTTATTTACTTTAATGATTCTCAATTTAGTATTTATATTAATTTTAATTTAATATGTTTAATTAAAAATACATGTTATTTTTTTTATTTGATGCATAATTTATATTTTGAATGAAAATGATGTTGAAAAACAATATAAATTGAAGAGTTTCATGAAAAGAGGAAAATTATATTATGGAATAATAATGTCTATGTATATGTTAAGTGGATTAGTACTTTATTACTACTATTTTTCTTTTATGTTGTTTAGGAATCATATTAATAGTTTTGAGATTTAAAATATTAAATTTTAGAATATAACTAAAAATAAACTAGAACTTCTTTTACCATTTTTAACTTTATAAACACAATTAACTTTGATTAATTTTTTAATGACAATAAAGTAGTCGTCTAACCAGATTCTGATTAAGAATCATGCACATAGCTATTACTATTTGATTGGTTAAGAATTTTTTTTATTAAAATATGATAACATTATATAAAATTTAAGACACTAAAACTTTAATGTTAGTCATTAAAATAAAATAAAAGCTTTCTATCTTGAAAACATATTTAATTAAAATATGAACTTTATAATACCATTGTATTGAAATAAAAATTATAACTTAGAAACAATGGGACATAAAATTTAAATTAAGAGATGATATAACACTTTTTAAAATGGAAATGACCTAAGTAATTCATACCTTGATACAACTTTTTGTAACTGTTTTTTTCATTAAGACTATCTTACCCTTTATCAATTTAAAATAATTTTATTATACAATAAAAAGCATAATTGCATACTCTTTAGCAGTATTAACTCAAAAATAATTGTTTAACTCCTCAAGTTTCTTTATAAATTATTTATTTTTTATATTTTTAAATTATATCATTTTAATAAGAATGTGTACAGACACAAATGTTATATTAATAATAATAGGAGTAGTAAATAAATGATAAAATAATAAATAAAAGGGATTGAGTAAATTGTTTTGAAAGCTTCTGTTAATTTTGAAAATTCTCATAAATGCATCTGTGTGCTGAGAAATCTCCATTAATAACTCTTCTAGGGTATAATTGGTGAAACTGTCTGTCTTCCTTCACGAGCAATTGCTGCTACTCTGTCCGTTTTTAAAACAGAAAACGCAGGGGAAGGAGGCTTTCACACTAGCCTAGGTAAAATGCCAAAAGGTTTGGTGAACTTAGTAATTAGATAAAAACTACTCTCATGTCTTAAAATAAATGATTACAAACAATCTTTTCTTTATATAATAAACAACAATAAATATATTATTTATAATTTATTCTCTCAAGAAATTTATTATTATATATAATAAATAGTCTAAATGTTTAGGACAAATTATAAATAAAAAGTATTATTTATTGAAAGCATTTGAGTGAATATAATTCACCTATATGAAAGAGAATATTTTTCAGATTAAATTGGAAAACCTTATACTTTCGTAATTTTGTTGACGTCGATATTCAAAGACCTTTTAATTCATAAATTTGGTATTAATCAAGCGTCTGAACATTTGGATTAAGATATAAAGAATATTCAATCAAGAAAATAAATGCAGTAAAAATAACTGTAAACAAACCATCTTTTCAAGTTGTTGGAGAGTAACTCCTGGAGAAAGGACTAAATTGTCTGAATCAAACTAGAGTGTTTAACTTGTAGAGGAAGACTAAACCATCTAACCCCTTGAGTCAAACTAGACCCTCTAATGCTTAATTTTAATTTTGATAATTTAATACTTTGCTTTGACAGTCTAATGCTTCAAATTGACTGTCTAATGTTTAGTTTTGGTTGTGTAACGCTTAACTTTGACTATCTACAACTTATCTTTAACAATCTAGAGCTTAACTTTGACCATTTAACACTTAACTTTGACCATCTAACACGTTTGAGCTGGAAAGTTGTCTAATGTTTTAAATATGCAAAAACACTATGTATAAAACAGTTTCGTTATGTACCAAATAATTTTTTGGAATGTTTTTTATCATAAAAATGTATACATGCTTATGTTTATAAGATCCTCTAATGAGATCTTAGAATGTCTAACATCACTAGATCGTCTAGTGTGTACTAGATCGTCTAGGGTGTACTAGACCATTTAATGCTCCAACAAGGACATCATAAAAAAAATATTAGACAAATCACCCAAAATCATAAGGTTGAATAATTAAATGATTAAGATATTGACAAACACCTTTAATAGCATATTGGACGTTCTAAAAGATCTACGAGTTTTAAAGGAACACACTCACAAACTTCAAAAGAGATTCTGACACAAGAATAACCTATTCTATAGCTATGTATGCTCATTTTGCTTAAATAAACATGTCCTTTGACCCACTAAAAAAATTATAATAGTGAAGTATTAGCCAAAATTTAAACAACATTTTGAAAAGACCTTACACCAAGGCCAACTCATAAATGACTCTATCATAATAGGTATTTTTGTGATGTCTAAAAATATAAGTTTGCCATGCATATAAATACTTTTTTAAACATTCATGCAAAATTCATTACATGTATAAGCCCTCATTATTTCACTCTTTAAAGTTTTTAGTGACCAAAAAACATTTTCTATTAAATGACTTGTAACAGAGTATGTTTTCAAGAATATTGTTCACATTTTTGTGAAGGTAGATTTTAGACAAATAGTGATTATATTTCATATTCATTTAATTGAGTATGAAATCCAGTAAAAATAACTTTATTTTTATAGAGACTTTGTGTACTTGGCCTTGAGATATTGTGTGCTTGTTACTAAACTTAAGGTTAATGGATAGGTTGAAGAGTTGTTTACTTGTGTAAGAAAAAAGTTATAATAAAAGAACACTTATGAAAATAAGAAGAACATGAGAATGGAAGGTTGAATTGTCATTTTCAAAACTTCTATGCATTTTTCTCAGATATTGTCTGATAGTGAATACTCAGGTGATAGATTTGTAAATTATCTAATCAGTTAATGGTAGTTATCACTGATGAGTGTATTAGAAAATGATTTCTTAACTTAACAAATTTGCTTATACAAAACATTATGAGTTTATGTGATATTGTAATGAGTCAACTTCTTTATTAGTGCAAATACCAATAATATGCAAATTAAAAGGGTAGAGAAAGAGAGAATACCAACTGTAACATTTATATTGGTTTGTTTGACCAAACAGACTATGTCCAATGCACAATCAGCTGATTGAGTTCCACCAAACAAACTATTTTTGCAAAGTACACTCAAGTATTATTTGAGCACATAGTCACTTCTGGATAACCCCTTTGAGTATTCTTGACACCAGTTACTCATAACTCAACTGAGTATTCTTTTGACTCGTAACTACTCTTGGCTAACTTTAAGTATTCTTTACATAAGCCGGTCCTGGCTTAACTAAAAATTCTTTAGGCTCATAGCTACTCTTGGCTTAACTAAGTATTCTTTACCAAACAACCACTCCTAGCTAATATGAACAGATTGTACACAAGGTGATCAACTGATCACGTTGAAGCTTGTTAGAGAGAATAATTTTCTTAAGACATATGTAGAATTTGAACACTCTCTCAGTTAGCTTATTGAACACCAATAATATTCTTTTATGAAGCTTTAGTTGGTACAAAATATTTGAACAACATTTCAACATTATACATGGTGTCTTTTTGTTTTGTTCTCCTTAATGTGCTTTATATAGGTTCGAAGGAAGATGACCATTGTGAATCAATTTTTGTTTGTTGATTCAGCTTTAATTCTTTTGTATGTACTTCTTTCATCTAATGAACTTGCTTGATTAGGATGCATTAAATGTTTTCTTCTTCTTTACATAATCTTTCTAATAATTGGACCAGGTTATCTTTCTTTGAACAGTGTGTCTTGGCTTGATTTTGCCTATTTGTTCGTAGTTGTATTGGGTAAATATCCTTTCCAAAGATGTTAACAATGTTTGGGAATAACAAAGAAGAATTAGATTTAGCTCAAATTTTAAGAGATCTTACGATCTTGACTTTAGCTTATGCTTTTAACGAGTCTCTTTGGCAAATGAACGTTCCCTTCAATACAAACTAAGCATATAGATATTCGTTGAAGTACGAGATTAACTTAGTCTATGTATGTGTCATTTGATGTTTTATGCACATTATCAAATGTGATAAAATGCAACCAAATATTGTATTGTTTGTTAGACAAAACACTTGCATCTTACATGATCTGTTGTTTTCATGACGTTACCATTTTTTGGGCCGAGTATGACTATGTTTTATACTTAACTACTTTTAACATTTAATAAAAAATATAGGGTGTTGAATTTTTCTCTTATCAATACTTGTAAACATTTGATTACTTAGTGGAACCCTTTACTGTTTGTATTGAAGAACTAGATGTCGCTCATGCTAGGGACAAAAACAGTATAAAATCTAAGGTGTTCAGTGTCTTTTTCTATCACTTGCACAATATGCTCTTAGTTGCTTGTTAAAACGTTTTACAATTTTTTTTAAATTGTTTTTTGTAGAATCTATAGAGAACTCCTTTCAAGTGTCTAATGGGATTATTTGTGGAAATCTTCAATACAACATTTTAATTTTATTTAAATCTCTTTTTTTAGAGGTTACCTTTCCTCTCACCTTTGTTTTCTAAGAGCTTTATAATAAGAATCTCTCTTCTATTTTCCTTTTTTTTTTCTTTCCCTTTCTAAACTCCTTCTCTCCCATCAAACCAGATTATTGCACACTCGAATATATCTTGTTTTCCTTCTTTTTTATAGTTACTAGGGTTGTTCTTAAGATAATGAGTTCATTCTCTTTCTTCCTTGATCCTTTATGCCATGCTTTTTCCCTTTTCTAAAAGTTATGAAATGGATTTGTTGCGAAATCTTGAGAAGAATATCAAAATCTTATTGGAACTATTATGATGTTGGTATATAACTTTTTTAGTTGGATGTAAAACCAAACTAGGAAAAAGAGTTCTCTTAGTAGTTAACAAGGAGTCTCAAAACTAATAAGGAAAATCATTATTGTTTATGATTTTGGGAATCACTATTTTTAGTTTTATTTATTCAATTGGTTGTTAGTTTGTGTTGATTTAGACTTGTATAAAGTATTTGAAAGAGTTTTGAGTGAATTGTGAGAATTCACAGTAAGAACCTAAAAATCACAGTTTTAGAGTTTTGTACTAGTTGGCTAACAACCCTCTCAGTGAGATCATTTATATTAGAAACTTTTCAAAAGAATTAACTCCTTTGTCAACTACTTTCTTATTACATAAGCTAATTTTGTTGAGAAAAAACCTATAGATCATTTATATTATTGAATTAGAAAATGTGATCTTCATAAAAGTCATAGCCGTAAATATTAGCTAACTAATTCTATTAGATTGGCAAAAAAACATAAGATCCATTATATTGACATTTTAATCACTACGGTTAAGCATCCAGAATTTAAAAAAAAAAAAAAGAAACATTTTGTTCTCAATTTTAGGTCAATATAATTCCAAATCAAATTTTGTGTAAAATAGAAATTTCATATCACTATTTTAACTTTCAAATAGGACAAATAACACTTTAATTAGATCAGTATAACTTTACATTTCTCATTTCCAATCTATATATATTATAGACGATTGACATGAAAATGAAAGGAATGTGATATAAACCTTAATAAAGATAATATTATTTATGAATTTTTTTTAATTGATGTATGAGGTGTGAATGACGTATGCATTTATACACAATGCTTAATTGGCATTGCATTAAGGTTTAACTAGCCTAATGTGATAAGGTAGATACATAAATTAAGAATGTTATATAGACTTTTAATTTAGTACTACGACTTTTCACTATAACTAATGGAAATGAATCTATATAAATGTAAGGTATCTCAAACCTTATACAACTAAACCAATTTACACGTATCCCTTTTAAAAAAAACCACACATGTTATCCATATATTATAATATTATCCATATATTATAGACCATATGATGCTATAATGAAAAAAATAGTTTATATTGATTGTCCAAAAATAAAAGTCTTCATGAAATTGAATCTAGTTAGTATGGCGACATGCTTTATGTTATAAAAACATAAGGTCATATATTGTTATAATTTGTTGTTAATTACTTTTAATTTCTTGTTATTGTAATTAACATTTCTTGAAATTATTACATCTCTTCTATAATAGGTTTACTTTTGTGCTTTATGTGTGTTTGTGTTGTGTAACTGCACAAATTATGTTATGAAAGTATATTCAATCTTCATGCTGTATGTGATTGAATTAAATTAGAATGATATTAGATGATAAAGTTGTAGTGAGTTTAATTTACTATTTTTATACAATATACAATTTTTACACACCCTTAAACTCCAACATAAATGTGGCCGTGGAAGTGTTGGTCAAAATGTTCTTTTTTTTTTATCCGATGCATAAGCATGTATGAATCTGGTGTACTGTGTGCGACATTGTTACCTAGGGATAAAATTAACTTTATGATTAGTTGTGGTTGATCATAAGCCACTTGAGACTCTTCGCACCGTCGTATTATGTCTCTATAAAAGATATTAAAATAATTTAACTTTAGAAACTTAAAAGGTTTTAATGAATTATTCAATTAGTTTTAACGAATTACTTTTAATAATTCGCTGTAATTACAATATTTATTTCAATTCTTTTAAATTACACTTTATATTAAAAATATTTCATATAAAAAATTCTGTATAATAACAGTTCACCAATAAACGAAGTTGCTTGTACATTTTGCAGATGGCCATAACCACCAAAGAAATTCATAAAAATATTCTTTTATATATATATATATATATATATATATATATATTAACTATCTGATCACATATAATATATAGTTTCATAAAAGTATTAATATTGAATACTGTAAATATACGTAACCTTAAAAAAATTAATATTTAGTGAGGAGTAAGTAATTATTTGGAAAGTGGTTGTTGAAAGGAAGTAACATTCCTCAAATCCAACAAAAAAAAAAAAAAATAGATAGGTTCAGAGCTACATGCCCCTATGTGTGGCCATATCTCTGTGTATGTCTTGTTTTGTGGGTCTTCTTTGCACTCACGGACGGTCGCTATTCAACTCAACATGTTCTGTTCTTGTTCATCACTCTATTCCCAACTACACAAAAGCAACTCTGCACATGCCTCATCACTTCTTCAGACTACCTTCAACAACACCCCTTTTTCTATTTTTTTAATATATTTTTTCATTCTTGTTCTCAGGGAAAAAAAAGTGAGAAAATTTTACTCTTTCACCTTTACCTTTGACTTAAAAAGTGTTTCCAATGAAAGAGAAGTGTATTAATTAACTATTAAAAGCTTCCTGGTTTTTAGTTGGAGCCTCCCAGGGCTTAATTAACACAGCTACCAATCCTCACTGAATATAAAATATATTTGATTTCCTAATATTTTAAAATATTTATTATTTAAAAAAATTGAAACATGTCTTCATGGTATGTCATGTATATTAAGAAAGATAATATCATAATTATATTACGTCCTAACGAGGAAAATTTTTCGGAAAAATATTTTATCTGAATAGTTTGAGTAATTAATATTTTAAAAGATAAATAATACACAAGTAATCCTTTATTTAATACAAGGGAAGAAAACAATGAGAATGAAAATTGTAAAGCTTAAATCAAATAAAAGATTAAAGAAAATAAAAAAAAATATTTAAGTTTTTGTCTTTCTATACAGCTGGATTTGATTTTGATTATCTGTAACGCAAATAATTTATGGTGATTACTGAGTGATTAAATGAATCTTAGATGATAAGATGTGCCTGGAAAACGATAAAATTGATTTGAGATTTTACGTGGAAACGATCTTAACCGCGATTCTCGCCATTAGTGTTTCTTAATCACTTTAATGATCCACGACTTATAATAAATACTTCTACAGAAATACAAGTGAAACAGGTGATTAAAAAAGAATAAAATATCTACTCGTTTTCCACCATAATCTGAAATTTTCTCAATTTCATTTTTGCATAAAATATTTCTAATGCTCTGCTAACTAACCTATATTTTTAATCTAGATCTTAAGGATGAAAGTATTTGTAAAAGACAAGAAGGAAAAAACCCCCACCATGAATGGTTGGTCAAAATAGGGTATGGTGTTTTATTTTTGGTTTTAAAAATATTAATTTGGCATGATAGGCACAAGTGCTGCAACGGATGAAGTTGTGTGACCTAATTTGGAGTTCGGATAGTGATAACCCAACCCATTTAATGTCATTCCTCTTTGGCAACTTGCATTCACATCATTACAAAAGGGCACATTGAATAGGCAGCAGAAAAAGAGAGAGAGAGAGAGAGAAAAAAAATATATAAAAAAATTGGTAATTTTGGTGAAATCCTAAATTTGTCCTCAAGCAATTTAACTAAATACACTAGTTTTTTTTTTTTTTTTTTTTTTTTATAAAAATTTTTCTTTTTTTTTTTTTTTTTTTTTCTTTGTTAATTGTAATTGGATGTTTGCATTGCTTATCATCTTGAAATTAAATGCCCGTTCATCATGAT
>Ga0209489_102457_pt1 | contig 37769 bp, 25 predicted proteins | sample SiratrowhiteBW_FD_187527 | JGI IMG/M metagenome (GOLD analysis project Ga0209489, IMG submission 187527) | Root nodule microbial communities of legume samples collected from California, USA - Siratro white BW (SPAdes) (version 2) | ecosystem: Host-associated > Plants > Roots > Nodule | place... | reverse complement strand
TTTTTTTTTTTTTTTTTTTTATCTCATAAGAGTGTAATTTATGAAATAATGTTTTTGTCATATAGTACACAACACAAACATATTTATTTATTTCGTTATATACGGTGATGAATACCTTTTATATAGCTCAAGAAATGAAATATGTTTTATTAATATTTAATAAAATAGTTATAAAGTTTTCTATTTTATATTACAAACAATCATGGAAGTGAACTTAGAAAAAAAAAACAAATGGAGTGGATGCGCACTGGTTACATTACATGAATGTTCGTCAATGTATGATACATACATTATGTTTATTAACCTGAATTTTTTTCATACATGTGTAGAATCGATAAATAAAAATATATTAAATAATAATTATTTTTAATCAGTGTAAAATTAGTTAATTTATAAGTTTAGAAGCAACACATTAAGTTTTGCATCTTCGTGTCAGCACCGCACTCGATGTGTGCATGCACTTGTGTGTATTTCTAATATCCATTGTCAAACTATAGTTTCATGTAGATTCTTCAATGTACAAATGGCTACCTAAGTTATATTTCTTATGCTAAATTACGTTTGTCAAATGTTTAAATCAATGAGATACCAATCAATGGTATGTGTTCATTGTATTAGTAAATATGATTTTGTTTCTTTATATTAACAACACTACTTTTCACTTTATTTTTGATTAATTTCCAAATTCTAAGTTACTTATTTATATAATCCATGTGTGTTCTCATCCAAATGCACTCTTAACGAAGAATAAAAAATTGGTGATGTATTCGTGTCCTCTGAACCAAAGACACCCTCAAGAGACCTGAAAAGACAGCCTTACGTGATGTGTTTCAAAAAGGAGCTTGCAAAAAGGGCAGCCCAAAAAGTGACCATTGAAGGCCTAATTCCAATTTTGTTTGTAGTAAACGTGATCTCAAACACACCCTTCCTTTTTGGACTCTTCCATCTAACTCCCTACATATCACCAGCACCCTTCAATTTCAACGCCGGTAGAGTCTACCACCACCCTCTGAAAAGTCAATATCAACACCCACAGGACCTGCTTTTATTTTCTTGTTGATCAAAATTGAGAGTGATGAATAGTTTTAATGTGGATAAGTGTGATATATTCCAATGTTATAATAGAATTTTAATGTTTCAAAAACTAAAGCAATTAACACTGTGTTCGTTTATTTGATTATTTAAATACTTCTCCAGACAAAAAATTAGTAACAATCTTTTATTCCATTGTGTGTTTGATAAACACTATTTAATCCTTCAATAAAATAAACACAACTAAATACAAATATAGCAATAAAATGATAATATGAATATCCCATAAATACATACATATGCAATTTTAATTACTAGGAAACCCTAACACTTCCCTTAAACAGTAGTCATCAATGGACCCAAAATCATCAAAAAAACCTTCCGGCAACTCCTCATCCGCAAAGCAATTACCCAATTCAAATCCACACTCAGTCGTCAACGTTGGATTTTCGTCATCACCCACGGCCACTTGCTTCCCTTTATCCTCTTCTTCGCACGCGAGCGCAGGCGCGTGGCCCTCAAACAGCGCAATGTGGCCGAACAACTTGTCCTTCCTGGAGAACGTGGTCCCGCACGTGCACTTCCACCTGCACTCTCCGCAGTGCTTGGCGTGGCTCTTCAAATCCGAGAGCACCGAAAAGTGCTTCCTGTGGCACCGCGTGCACGAGTACATCTTCGGACAGTGGCTCCGCTTGAAGTGGTTCTTCAAGCACACCGCCGACTTCAGCGGCCGGAACCGCCGGTGGAGCTTGTTCCGGTTACAGCCTTCGAACGGACAAGAGAACCGCATCGCGCGCCGGGCCGCGCCGCTTTCCGACGGCCTCGCCAGTGCCTCCGGCGTCTTGAACTGGTCTCCGTGCGCGCGCATGTGCATGCGGAGATTCGCGTCGCGCCGGAAGCCTTTCCCGCAGATCTCGCAGAAGTGGATGTGCTCCGCGAGGAGTTCCACGGCGTCGAGCTCCACGATTTCGCAATCGACGACGTCGTCCTCGACGCCGTCGTCGTCCTCGGGAGGTTCGAGTTTAGAATAGAGTAGTTGCTTGTGTTTATCGGTGCCAGAGGGTTCCGGCTTCGGATACGGCGACGCATCTGGTGTGACGGCGGCGGTGGAATGTTGGGAGTAAGTTACGAGGGCGGCGCCGTTGACTATGATTTGGTGGATGGAGGAGATGATTTGGGTGGAGACCATGGAGATTTGATCGGTGGTGAGGGGAGTGTTGTTGTTGATGGATTGAGATAGGAAGTGCTGTAGAGAATCAATTCTTGTCTGAACTTGGGAGAGGTTCTGAAGCGGAAGCTTAGGGTTTCCAGTTGTATTGGGATCCTGGGAGTTAAATTTTCGGGTCGGATCTGAGTTTGGGTTGGAGTTGGAATTGAACATGATTTTGGTAAGGAAGTTGAAAGGAAGAGGGAGAGAGGGGATTTGGAGTTGTGTTGTGTCTGTGTTGCTGTGAACTTACATGGATTGAGATTAAACCAACTATTTGCGTTGACCTTTAAGATTTAAGAAATTGATGCACAGAGACACCTGGGGCTGTACTGCTGGTACACAATTATAGAGACAAGGAAAATGTATACAATTTTAAAAGAAATATATTTGTTGAAAATTAATATAAGTTGCAAGCTTTATTATTCATAAAATAACTTTTTTTTAGAGAAGAATAAATACTAAAATTCAACTAATGTCTTAACCCATAGTTTTATAAATAACTTATTTTTCATGAAAACAAAAAGTGGGAAAATAACTTGTCTAAACATAGTCTAGTGAAAATCAGATACTTAAATTTTTCTTTAGATGCGAGTTATCAATTGTTTTTTTAAACAATTGATCTCTATCAACAACAAAAAAAGAGTGATCACTTTACTATATTTACGTTTACTCTATTCACATTGATATATTGTTTAAATAATCTGAGACTAATTGTTTAGATCACCGATAAAAATTTATATACTTAAATAAACTAAATAAAGATTCCAATAATTTCTGTAGCTTCAAATACGGATGAGACACTATTTATAGGATTAAAATAGTAATTTACTTTGTATATAGTATATAATTGATAAAAAAAATATAATATAATAAAAAAGTTATAAAAAAATGATAAGTATCAACATTTTATTTCTAAAATATTAATCAAATTTATGTCTAATTTCAAGTTGTTCTGACCTGACATTCCTTCTAAACTTCTTTAACACAAAATTAAGAAAAAAAAGGATCCCTTTTACACTCTTGTGCTCAAAAATTCAGTAATTCAAATTTGTGATTAATAACTTTAAAAAAGATAGTCCTTATATTTAAATATAGTTAGAAATTTTGTTTATGTGAGTAATGGTTCCAAGTCAACCCATGTTTAGTTTGTATTAATATTGCCAAACACTATTTTACATGATTTTATATATATTTGTTCTAATGATATTTGGACCGATAATATTTGGTTAGAAAAGCCAAATCATTTTTTCATCAAACTATATGTATTTAAAATACATTTAAAAAAATAGTTGGATAAAAAATATACCAAATTTGATGGATAAAAATACATTTAATTTTATAGGTTATAAATTTTTAAAAAGTTTAATATAATTAAGATCATTTAATTTGTCGCCCTTGACGTTGACCATTCGCAAATAGTGGATGTCCATTTCCTCGGCTTCATTCTATATTGCAAGTCGTTTTCTTGACTTCAAGTTAAAAATAGCAAATGTTTTTGCTTTTGTTTTATTTCGTTCATCGAATATTCTCACAGATGTGAATGTAAGTAAGATAAACTCTCATTCAAGAAAAATATACTAATTTATTGCTATAGTATTGATGAATAGAGTTATTATTCAACTAAATCCTTAATTTAGTATGTGTTTATATTGTTGTCAGGTTCAACATGACTCTATTATTCTGACTTTTTTTTCTTTCATCTTTTTACTTTTTGAAATAAAATACATTACTTGAACGGAATTTTTACCATTTTCCAGACATTAAATGTTTATCTTCCCCACAATTTCTCATATTATTCAGAAATGTAAAAATATAAGCGAAAAATATTTGAACTCCCCCCTTTTTTCCTTCAAATAATTTAAATATTTTTTTATTCTGATTCAATTAAAAACGGCCTAAAATTAACCTACGATAATAACTTTATTAATGATGAAATATAGTTCATGTGAGTTTTTTTTCTCATTCTTATCAAATTCAATTAATATATCATAAGAAAAAGGTTTATTTATGATAACTTTTCTACAAACTTATAGAAATTACTAGTTAATGTATTTGATATTGTAAAAGTTATTATTTTCACTCTAATTATATTGTAATACTGTTAGGATGAACTATCAAGTATTAACTATCAAGTATCGCATTTAAGATATTATTTATTTTTTAGTTTTGTGATATCTTGAAGAATAATAAATTCATTTTATCCTCTACTTATAAGTAATATGAATAAGACTTATTAAATTGAGGATTAATGGGTGTAGATTGGTTCATTTCTGAAACCTGTTTTTGTTTCCATAGACACTTTCAATATTCTAACCTTATTATAATAAATAACTATAAAAAAACATTAAAATTAAAAATTATTATGTTGTATTGTTTTAATAAATAATTTTGTTTTTCTATTGATTTTCATGGTTGGGATAAGAAGTGGTCTTTTCTATTTATATATTTTCTTCTTTAAGGTAGATCCCGTGGAGGTTTCTCATAAAACTACATTTAAGTTAATGTTAATCTCGTGGTTAAGCTCACATGTCTGAGAAGTTAATAGGAAGGTTCACCAGTTACATTGCCCAATGGCACATATCCTATTCATCACCTTTGACTATATATTTACAGTATGGTCAACTTTTAAAAATATGAAATGTGAGAGAAACAATTCTGCCCTACCATTTAATCACAAAATTATTATATATGATTAGTTAATTAATTTTCACAATAAGTATTTTTCAAATTGAGCAAATATAAATTATAACTCAATGATGGTGTAAGCTCCACAATCAAGTGAAAAAAATACAAGGGATAATAAATATTGAATAAGTACCTCTTTTTTCAATATTGATATATATTTATAAATTTTATTTGTAACAATAAAATATAAAAAAGTGTTTTAAATTAAGTACTCCTCGCTTGTTAGTCAAAATAATTTAAAAATTATATTCAATTTTGATATTCAGAATAATAAATAGATACATTAGTTATTCTAAATTTAAATAACAAATAGATGATTAGATATTTATTTTGAGGATTAATGGCTTTAATGTGATGATGTTTAATATGTTAATTTATTATAACTGATTTAATAAAGGCAAAACTTCTATTACTGTTTTTGAGAAAGACTGAACTATTGAGGTCCAATTTTTATGACGATTCATAACTATAAACAGTCATTAATTTATCTTAGTTGCTTGTATTTATAAATAATTATTTCAAAGAATGATTTCTGTTATTCATTAATGAAGGGTTTTGTCATAAACATTCTGTGACTAGATGACCTTTATAATTTTTTTTAAACATATTGAATGTTGCTTGTTTAAAGGGTTTATTATTTCGTCTCTTAGTCTTATTTAATTATCTTTTTTAAGGGTTTTTATATTATCTTTGATTTTTTTTTCCTTTTTATTTTCTTCATTTTTACACATAGTTTATCATTACGTCCTTTTTATGGTGATAACTCTATTTCTTGTAGGAATGTTTTCACAATCTAAGAATAATCATTCTTTAAAAGTCATATTATTATTATTTTTTAATTGAAGGAGATAAGTCTACATTTCTTCTATTTCTTTATATTGTTCGAATTGGGTGATTGCTTCTATTTTGGTGAAGGGGCTATGTACATTTTAATTAATAGTAAAAAAAAATCTTGTACAATAAATTAATGAATTAATATGGTCAAACACTATTTAAAATAAGAGGAAAGACAGATTCTCTATAGTTGATTATGAGTTATTGTGGGTATTCAGGAGAATTATCTTTTATGTGTTGAAGTTTAAATCAAGAGATTTTATTAAGGAGTTTCTCAATATTGATAACTATTAGATAGTGAATTATATTCCATTAAAGATGAATTAAGAAAATAATAATAATAAGAATATTTATAATAATAATAGTAATTATTATTATTATTATATATTTTATTGAATAAAATATGTATAATAATTAGATGGAAAGATATTACAAAATAATTATTAAATACATACTCACGCATGATCATATATAAAATGTAAGTGTACTACACTCAATAACATTATATAACGTATCCAAATAAAGTTATAAATAAAAATATTATAAATTTAACAACTAATATAATAAAAAGGTAATCAAGATATAAATTAGGAGGAGCATTTATTCCTGAGTATTATCACTATATAAAATTTCTATATCCTTTTACTATATAATTCTAATAATATATATTTTCACTTCGAACGTGAAATTTATGGAGTATCTAATGTAGAGTTTTTTTTTTTTCGTGATTTTTCAAAATTTTAATCACAAATTATGATGCGGGTTAACTTCTTATACGTTTGAAAATTTTGATTTTCTATACCTTCACTTCAAAAGGCTGACAATAATTAGAAAAATTCTAACTTTTATCTCATAAAATTTGTTTAAAAAGTTAATTATGTCACTACAATTATAAACTAATCGAGATATATTTTTACCAATGAAAATGCCCATTTAATTATAAAAAAACACCCCATATAACCAACGTATGAATCTATGAATCAGAAATACGAGAGTAAACAATTATTTTACCCTAAAAATTCCAATTAGATAACGTTGTTTTGTTCTCAACTAGATCAAACACGATCAAATTATAAATAAAACACAATTAATAAAAAATTAATTCTTTAATTTTTATACTTAAAACTTAATTTAAAAAAGTAATATACATTATTCGAAACCAACTCGCTAGCAAAGATCACACCCTTTCATTCAGAAATCTCATACTTCATGTGATTTACTTGATGTATAAGTCTAATAAGTGTATTATAAAATTTCATGGTAAAATCAATTTCTGACTTTCTATATTTACTTTAAGAGCTTCATAAAGTATTTGGAATTGATTATTGTAAACATATTCTAAAATATAATTAAATTCCAAAATCAATCATTTTCTGGATTTTCCAAGAATTTTAAAGTTGAAACGACCATTTTACTGATGAGTTTTTCTTGCCCGAATGCTTATAATAATTTTATTTTAAGTTTCTTAATTAAATTTGCTATACAATTAACCTTTTAATTTAATATTCCTTGTTTATTTTTTCAAATTTTCAAAATTATTTAATAAATGTTTTTCAATATAATTTTTTTGACTAAAATCTATTCCCAAAGTTTATAAAACATTTCGATTTAATCATTTTACGAACATTCCAAATAGAATTAAATCCTACAGAACTAACTTTTCTTTTGCATTTTTTTCCCAAATACTGTCAAGTGAAAACATCATTTTTCTGAATCTGATGTATCGATAGAGGGATAGTGATTTTTGGGTACCTCATTTATTAGCAGGTCACACTTTTTTTTTTATATCACATCTGTATTTGTTTTTCTCTTCTATAGGTCTTATTTGGTGTCAAATATATTGTTTAGTGTAAAGATATACATTTTTAGTTTCTAAAAATGAAAATAAATTTATTTGATTTTTTCAAATTCAAAACTAATACTTGAAGTTATTGTAATTTAAAATATGTCTGTTTTTATCTTTCATCTTAAAATATTGCTAAAATTTTTGCTTCTATAATTAGTAATTGAAAGCTGTTTATATGATAATTTTTTTCAATTCTATATTTTTATTACTACATTTTATTTTATTTTAAATGATATCAATCTTGAAATCGGAGAAACTAACCAAATATTTTTAAACATTTTTATTTTATGAAAGCACGCTTGAATTTGAAAGTCGATGCTTGGAACCGTTTTTACACAATCTGTCACGTCACGGATTTTGTGGAGGGCAATAGTGGCGCGTCCTAAAACTGTAATCACTTTTTTCCCCTCTCCTCTTTATTTTCGCAAGATTTTTCTCAAACGCCGTTCTTTGCTGCGTTTTCTCCATTTCTTCATCTCCATTCGCTCTTCCTCGCAACCAAACCCTCCTTCCCTCTTTCCCTCGCCACTTCCATTCATAACAGAAACCCAACTTCTCTGCGCAACAAACCCTAGCGATTCCACCCTACGAGCCAAGAGAGGAACAACCATTCAATCTTCCACGATGGCGGTGTGCGACGCGACTCACTGAGTCGAACCGGATAAAGATCTGAATCGCGGTGATCGCTTCGACGCGCTCATGGGTGCTGCGGGCTCCAAGCTCGAGAAAGCTCTCGGCGACCAATTCCCCGAAGGCGAACGTTACTTCGGCCTTGAGAATTTCGGCAATACTTGTTACTGCAACAGCGTTTTGCAGGTCCTCGCCGATTCTCTCACTTATTAATCCGATTTCGATTTCGATTGTGTTATTTGGAAATCGCCGATTAATTAATTAATTATTATATCGCTGATTTGGTTTTTACGGTTCTCGCTGGGAATTTTATAACTGTCTTCTCTGGGATATGAAATTGTAAACAAAATGATATCGTCGTGAAAGAAGGTCAATGTGTTTAACTTTCAATGGCTTGGATCATGAATGAATGTATGAATAGACATTGGCGTTGGAGGTTTTACTTCTTTGCCACGGGATTTTTTGATGTAAATGAGAAAATACTGAGAATGGAATTGAAAGACGTAGAGAAATGTTTGGGAATTGTCTGTCATACACGGCTATAAAACCCCGTTCCTCGAATTTCATTTTCGCTTGAGTATGCAAATTGTTTTCATTGACCGAACAAGCGGCTTGTCATTTTCTTTTGAGTATTGCATTAATGTATGTGCTTTATTTTTCTTGTCTTCAACTTGAATTTGGTCTACTCAATAAATAGCAGAACTAATTGTCATTTCTGATAATTGGAAAGAATACCGAAATATTGAAGATGGCTTACCAGTCGTTCAAAGTAGATAGACGGATATAATTGAATTTGTCTTACCTTCAAGCACTGTAAAGAGTCTTCCAATTCTGATGAATTATGTTTTGATATCAGTACTTTATCACGTATATTAGGTTGGAATTTGAATACATTGAAACCATTTTAACAATTTTACGCTACAAAGATTACTCTTTTTTCTCTGTCTGCAGGCACTATACTTCTGTGTTCCTTTTCGAGAACAATTGCTGGAGTATTATGCAAATAACAAGAGCTTGGCAGATGGAGAGGAGAATCTTTTGACTTGCTTAGCCGACTTGTTTTCACAGGTAAAATTTGGTTTTCTTTCACGAGACCTCTTCACTGTTCTTACTTGATTGAGCTATGCATGATTTGCTATAAGTTTGTGTTATCTTCGCTAGAAAACAGGCGTTATTTCTTTCTTTCTCCAGCTAATGCACTTACCTGCTTATTTCTTTTCATGCTATTAGGTTAACCTATATTGTTTCGTTTGGCACAGATAAGTTCTCAGAAGAAGAAAACAGGTGTTATTGCCCCCAAACGATTTGTTCAGAGGTTGAAAAAACAGAATGAACTCTTCCGTAGCTATATGCACCAGGTATGTGCTTAAAATTTAAACTGTCAAGAATGAGCACTCAAACCAGATGGAGATTATTCTAGAAATTGTAACAGTTTTCTTGTACGGTAATAACATAGAATATCAGTGTACACTATTTGGCTATGTTTATGTGTTTCTGCATGTTTTTATCCCATGTGTGCAGACGTCTTTTGTGTATGTCCCTACTTAGCTGCTCGTGAGTTGCATCCGATCTAAATATTAATCTCAGCATTTTATTGCCACTGTGGCATTATTGATGGCAAAATGGTTTAGATTTTAGATCTTGTAGCGAAACTTGAAGTTGAAGGCATGGCTAATGATCGGAACTGAGAGCTATGAGCTGTGATACTTAAATTGGATTATTGTATTAACCTTGGGCTGAATTTTATTATGTAACAATGGTAATTGTGGTATTCTTATTAACCTTGACTGTTTAATTGTGCTTTGAACTTGTAATTGGAAACTTGTGTTTTATATATATGTATTGAACTTGTTAAAGTGTTTGATACATGTACTAGTCTTTTGAAACTTGGAGCATTGTACCTTGATTTAGTTGATGTTCCAGTTTTGTTCATTGGTTAAATAATGATAACTTGTTTTCTTCAAAATAAAGGGTTTATACATCTCAGTTTGTTTAAGTTTATACCATTCCTTATTTATAAATGTATTGTTAATTCTGTTTGCTGGGTCAGTGTACTGTTTATTGCATGATGTCCCTTATTCATCTATTTTTTGTTTTTGAAAACACACACACACACATCATTTAAGATTAGAAAACAATAATGTCCTTGTGAATCTGCTGTTTTTTTGGTAGGATGCTCACGAATTCTTGAACTTTTTGCTGAATGAACTTGTTGACATTCTGGAGAAAGAGGCCCAGTCTGCAAAAAATGATCAAGAAACATCACCACCTTCTGAAAAGGCTGCAAATGGACCTAACAATGGTCTACCTAATGGTGCTAAAAAAGAGCCTTTAGTTACTTGGGTGCACAAAAATTTTCAGGTGACTTAATGTCTTTATTTTAGTATGGTGTGTTAAAAGTAAGGGTTTGGGCACAAACTATAAGGTTTTATCGATAGAATTCTTGAATTAAACCATAATATATGATACAAAACACTAACACAGACCTTTACCCTACCAAGGAGTCACCTCCATCAAACCATCTCCAGCAATTGAACATGCACACTCTCCTAATAATATGTCACACACCCTATTTATGAAATACATGTATAACTGCTATACAAGATAGTAAATAACTGTTTTACAGTTACTTAACTTACAATAACTTCCAAACAACACCTGATAACTTTTCTACTGTGTTGTTTGGGGCAAAGCTTGGAGTATTTATAATCCGTGAACTTTTTATTGCATTAAATCTATTGCACTCCCTCTTGTCCCCCTTTAGGATTCTCATTTTTGTAACTTGATCTGGTCAGGGAATACTCACCAACGAAACTAGGTGCCTGCGTTGTGAAACTGTGACAGCTAGGGATGAAATATTTTTTGACTTGAGCCTTGATATTGAACAAAATAGTTCAATTACAAGTTGTTTGAAAAACTTCAGTTCAACGGAGACACTGAATGCTGACGACAAATTTTTTTGTGACAAGTGCTGCAGGTATAGAGTTCTAACTTTGATTTTATAATTAACTGAATATTCTTGTGGCGTCAGCTGTTGCATGGCTTCATAAGATTGATTGTGAAAGTAAAGGGTCAGTTCAACTATTTTGAATTATGTGCATAGCTGAACCTTTCTATTGCTTGTTTAAGTGGGGGATTTTTTTTTGGTTATGAAGCAGATATTTCAAATGGCTTATAAGTTATGTATTATTTGTTGACAAATTGTTATTCCTTTTCAATTAAAAATAGATTGCTATAAATGACTTTTTAGTACTAATACTATGATGTCCTGTTTCTGGGTAGTGGGAAAATATAGATCAGTTTTGACAGTTGTTAGTGCTGTGTGTAAAAAGACCAATGTAGTCTCGTCTGTTTTATTTTTTGTCTGTTTACTGATCTGATAACCAAGGTGTGAACTTTCTATTATTATTATTATTAGTTTGCAGGAAGCTCAGAAGAGAATGAAGATAAAGAAACCACCTCACGTCTTAGTCATACACCTTAAGCGGTTTAAATACATTGAACAGCTGGGACGCTACAAGAAGCTGTCATACCGGGTTGTCTTCCCTCTTGAGCTGAAATTAAGCGATACTGTTGAAGATGCAGATATTGAGTATTCTCTATTTGCAGTAGTTGTTCATGTTGGGAGTGGGCCCAACCACGGGCATTATGTAAGCCTTGTGAAAAGCCACAACCATTGGTTATTTTTTGATGATGAAAATGTTGAGATGATTGATGAGTCTGCTGTTCAGACATTTTTTGGGTCATCGCAAGAGTATTCCAGCAATACAGACCATGGTTACATTTTGTTCTATGAGAGCATTGGCTCTGGTAACAGGAACTAGATGAAGCAGCCTAACGAGATTTTGGTACTTGAATCATTTGGACTTTTGTTTTTCATCTCTTTATCGTTAATTATTTTTCCTTTTTTATTCAACCTGCTTGAGTAGCTGTTATACACGATTCAACGAGAGGATACGGATTGTGAAAATGTATACTTAGCGGTCGACATGTACAGTGGATAGTGTAAGCACTGTCCTTTTTCCCCTTCTTTCTTTTTTAGCAATAAGAGAAGTGTATATGAATTTCGCCGACAGTGTAATCACGATTTTAATTTTTAAATCAATAGAAACACAATGAAATGGCAAGTCACTCGTAAAATATGGGGTTCTTTCTAATCAGTATTTAAGTTTTACAAGGATGGACATGACTTAATTTGTTGAGGGGTTATATATAAAGATTAAATAACTATATTAGCACTGAATATAAGTTAATTGATGTGTTTATTTCAAAGGTTTTTTGTAGTAATTTTTTTTATCCGTGAGTGTAAATAAAATTTGACGTTTTTATGCGTTTATTTTATTTTATTTTCATTTTAATAACGTGGGGAGTGCAAATTAAGAACGTAATAACTATTTTTCTCGGGCAGACATGCCTGCTCCACTCAGACAAGAGGAAGCATCCTTGTTTACAAGTTAGATTATGGCCAACTCTCATAGTCAAGTTGGCCCAATGTTAAACAATCTTGCATAAGATTTATGGTAAGAAGTTAAGTATGCATAGAACAAGTATAACGATTTAAATGTAATTAAGTCCTATAGTATTAATCCAAAACCGAAAATCCAACGGTAAATAAATTGACTTGTTAAATGAAAAATGTCCTGACTCCAAATTGTTTTGAAGAATTATTAAAGAGCGGCAACTATATTTAGAATATCAAAGATTTTTAGTAAGGGTCATGTTATATATTGATAATTACTATGTTAAAAATCATGGTGTTAGTGCATTGATAATATTCAATATATAAAAAAAAAATTCAGTCATGATGATTTCTTTCTAACTAAAATATTAAGGAAATGAAAATTTTCCTTTTGTGGCTGACAAACATAGAATCCTAAAGTAACAAGGTTTCCAGTGACAGCTTCCGCACTGTGAATTGTTGGAAGGTGGATCCAAGGTCTCCATAGTCAAGTATTTACGAGCCTAGTGCCTAGGGTGGTTTGGGGTTGTCATATTTATGTTGTGTTAGGCTGTAAATCATTCTGCTATTTTTTTTTTTTTTTAATTTTTCAAGTTAAAACGAGGCGCAAGTACGAAATTGGGAACACCTGTTCTTAACTGTTTCTTTACTGGGTGGGGTGCCTTCAACAACTGCCTTCATAATTACATTAAAGCATTCTGCTTTGTAAATACTATACACTTATCTGTACTCCACCCCACGTTTTAATGTCTGGCAAGGGGGTCTCAACTATCTCTGTTTATTTTTCATAGTAAGAGTGCAAGAAATGCCCTTCCAGAAACATTTCACCAAAGTACTGATATTTTATTCCAGAATTGATACAAACATCTTATACTTTTACTATAAAATATGTCATTTTAATGTTATGCAAATTTCTATAAATTATTTCTTAGTTGTTAAAGCAAATGGTATACTTTCTTAACAATACTTAAGTAATAATCCATAGTAGAAACAAAAGGACAAATTAAGAAGTAGATTAAAATATTAATGTAAACTTCATAGATGTTTATGAGAAGGGAAGTAAAACAAATATGGAAGATACAAATTTTATTTGTAAAGCTATAATTATTCTATATAACATTCAAAAACAGATAGGATAAGAATAAAGACGGAAAAACAAATAATCTTATACCCTCATCTCAAGTTATAGAATGGATATAATATTTGAAAATAAGACTATGTAAAGACGTAGTAAAAACATTAGCAACTTGATCACGTATCGAATAAGAAGGAGATGAAAAATTGAACATTAAGCTTTTCACACAAATATGACAAATAATATTTATATGTTTAGTTTTTCATGAAAAGTAGAATTGAAGGAAATATGACAAGCAATTTGATTCACATACAATCTCACAGACAATCTGAGAGCTTGATATTTAGTTTAGAAGACGAACGAAAAATAATAGTTTATCTTTTAGACTTTATATAAGAGAGGTACCAAAAAGAACATAAAAATTAGTGGTGGATCGCCTAGTCCTTGAAAATAAAGTCCAATCAGAGTCATCAAAGGCTTTCATTTGAATATTTATATCAATTACAAAGAAAATTCTTTGTGTAAGGTGTTGAACAACTTGATGATGTTGACCGATAGGTTTTCAAACAAATTGACTAAGAAAATGCACAACAAGAGTAATAACTGGACGAGTGTTGATGAAGTAAAATCATGAAAAGGAAGTTTGTCTTCAAACAGAACTTTGATATCAGACATCAAAGGAGTAGAATAAGGCTTGTTGTTGAGTGTTCCAAATTCATGGAGGATGTTAAACACATATTTACATTGACAAACATATATCTCTTTGGTATATGTAGCAATTTCCAACCTTAGAAAATACTTGAGTTAAACCAAGTCTTTAATTTTGAATTTAAAATTCAAAATTTTTTTTTGTCGTTAATATTATTCATAGAATTTTTAACAAGGATAATATTAACCTTTTTAATGAATAAAGAATATTCTGAACTAGGTTGAATAAATCTAATAGAACTAAACAAAGTAGATAAATTAGCAAACCAGTATCTACTTGCCTATTTTAAGTCATGAAGACTTAGTTAATTTTCAAACTTGATTTTGTTTTAGGACTTAGAAGCCATGAAGGAGGAATCATGTAACTTCTTCATCACGCTCTTTATGGAGAAAAACATTGTCCTCATCTAATTGGTGTAAATACCATTTGTAAGTAGCAACAAAGGCAAAAAGCAAATGAATAGTAGTTAGTTTAACTACTGGAGAAAAAGTATCCAAATAGTCTATACCTTCAAGCTGGATGTACTGTTTATAAACATGTTGGACTTTGTATCTTTATAGATCTATTTAATTTGTATTTGATCTTTTAGATCCACTTACATCTAATAGGAGTTTTGTTAGGAGGTAACTCAGTAAGGTACCAAGTTTTGTTAGCTTGAAGGGCCTTGATCTCTTTATCCATAGTTGCAATCGTTGCAATCCAGTCAAGATTTTTGAAAGCTTTCTCATATGTACCTGGCTTAATTTGTGAAGAGATAGCCATGGTGAAGTTTTACTTATTTTCAAAGAAAAAAATCATATGTTAAAACAGATGCTATAGGATGTTTTGTCTTGACAAGAGAAGTAGAATTTTTGGAAATATTTATAAGTTGGTAGTGATCATCAAAAAGATAAGGAGTTATCTTAACTCTTCTAGAGTGTCTCAAGTCATTCTTAGGACTCTTTTAAGTTTCAAGATCAAGTTCAGAGTGACAATCATGATTGTACACATTATCATCAGATTAAATGTTTAGAACAATGTCAAGGTTATAGGAAATGTCAGGAGCAACGACTACAACTTGCGTTTTAGTACCTATATTATGGCTACTTGAGCCTCCAGAAATAGGCTCAAGCAAATCATTAGTACTTTCTTGAATTAAAACATCATCTTTATTAATGTGACTATTATAAAACTGGTGAGGGGTAAAATATGACATTTCTGCTAATAAAAAACTATTTACTCTTAATGTTAAGTAAAACATATCCTTTAATACCAAGTTTATAACAAATGAAAATTATTTCTTTAGATCTTAGTTTGATTTTGGAGCTATTATTATTAAGAGTATAGGCAAAGCATAAGCAATCAAAAGTTCTGAAATTTATATACATAGGTGGTTGTTTATATAAAATATTATAAATAGTTTTTCCTTCAGAACACTCGAAGAAGGTCTATTTATGGAATGTATATATGTGAGTTAGCATATGACTAACAATTTTTTCTGACAAACTTGATTGAAATAGAAGATTACTGGTGACGTTCACAATATGTTAATGTTTTCTTTCACCCACCCATTCTATTGAGGTCTCCATACAAGTTCTTTTAACGTAAAATGTCATAATTGTCATACAACTCATTACATTCAAATTCATTTCATTATTAGTTTTAATAATCTTAAAATTATGCTTAAACTTATTCTTAGTATACATGATAAGATTGGTAATAAATTCTTAGTTTCACCTCTAGTTTTTCAAAAAAAAAGTGTGTACATAAAAATCATTAATCATATTAAAAAAATACTTATGATCATGAATGGAGTTAATGATTATAAATTCTTGTATATCACATTACAATATTAGTACTAGACAATTTATGTTGTTGGACGAAATAATATATATGATATGCTTCTTTAGAATTTAGACAAATATAAGAATTTTTTTTACAAATTCATACATTCTACGATATAATTTGAAGGAAGATCTAGTGTAAAATATCATATATGTTTTACAATTTAAAAATTATTATTCGTCAATTTTTTTTTTCACGAAGACCATATAATCTTTTATATATTTCAATTAGACTAATAAAAATAACGTAAAAGTATCTTAAATTTGACAAAATTTATGTGAAAATATAAAAAAAATAATACATCTTCCTGACAATAGCCAAGTAATTATCCATAATAGAAAAAAACAAAAACAAATTAAGAATTAGATTAATACAAGTAAACATTGTAAATACACATGGAGGATAGAAATTTTATTCATTCAATTTATTCTGATACACTGTACTGTATAGAGTTAACGTACAATACAAGAGCTTCTTGGGATCTGAGTCACAACATTCAACCATATATGGATTTGTTGCCTAGGATACTCAACTGTTGACCCGACCTCGGCTAAAGGCCTAAAGCTTTCTGCACCCTTTCATATGTTTGATTCTTTCCCTCTTCTGGAATTATACTCATACTCATATTTGCTTTATTTCCACACAGACCATTTTTCCTTTGATAATAGAATCGGATAAATTAGCATAGAGCCAGGGAACAAACATTACAAGTAAAATTTTGGACCACAGGTGTAAAGGGTATAGTCCTATTCCGGATCAATTCATCCTCTACTATTTGAACTACATATACTTATGTACTTTGATTGAGTGAGCTACACTAGAAAAAGTCTTTTACTTCTCACCTTGAAAAGTGTCACACACTGAAAGAGTCACACAAATTACAAACAATTATTCTATTCATATTAGAATATTATTAACCTTTGTTCAGTAAAGATAAAAAAAATAAAATAGTTGGGACAAAAATAGAAAGAGGAACCAAAATAAATCTTAATATTTATTTTCTCAACAACCACTTTATTATTTTCATCTTCCTCATTTCTCCCAACCAAACAACATCATCCTGAGCCGCTGCTGCCATTTTAATAACTATGGTTCAGAAAGGTTTGTGCATTCCAATGAGTTATTTATTTCAGTTTAATGACCGAAGTCTATGTTAGGTGCAACAGAAGTCCACTCGGCTGAGAATATGCTCTGCTTTACAAAAATGTGCATTAGTAAAACCATAATGCATAAGCAAGCAAACCAACACATTGCATTTTAATTATATTATATGTTTCCCAATGTCATGTTAATTTTGTTTTTGGGTAACAGACATTCATTAGTAAAATGTGACAAAACAATTAGATGCAGTGTAGAAACAAGACTGACATTATAAATAAATAAAATTCTTAAAATAATGAAGATCTTGAAACATGACAGGGCTGCCCATTGTAATTATCGGTGGATCCTGGGAATCTGCATGGCGGGTCAAGCCTTAGCCAACCGACAGATGATATGGGAGTCCAAATTTAGGACTCCAATAATGAAATAATATTTTTCTAAAGTTTAATTAAACTTTAAATGATTTATAAATTTAAATATTTTTAATTAAGATATTTAAATATTATTTATTTTCTAATGAAGTTTGTTGTTTTTTTGTTGTTGTTAATGTTATCTCGTGTTTAATGCATTCTTTTTGTTTATAATTTTCTTTAATTTATTGGTAATTTGTTTTTCTTTTCTATAAAGTACGAGTTAGAAGAAAATAAAGATAAAAGATGCAATTTAATAAGTTGGAAATGGAAAGAGGGAAATAATTGACGACAAAATTAAAAATAAAAATATTTTAAATATTTAACAAAATATTTTTTTAATAAAAATTAATTAAAAATGCATAAAATTAGAAGATAGATAAAACTTATTTAGAAATTTTATTAACATTAAAATAACAATACTTTGAATAATGTTTCATTAATGACATCTGTTTATTAGCATTTTTAATCTTTCAATAAAAATTTTATCTTATCTTTTATTTATTAATATTGATAATGTATTTATGGAATGGGCCAAAAGATTTTAATGTTGATAATGTATTTATGAAATGGTCCTAAATGTCTGAACGATGGTAACCTCGGGAATGGGCCCATACCGCCACGTCATTGACGGTCACAATTAAACGCCGGTGTGGCAGTCCTCAACCTTTCCAACAAACAACACCAATAATTCGAACACACGCATGCATAACAAAATCCCGACTCACTCATGTTAAATTAAGTTAGATGAGGTGAAAGCAATTGAGAAATTTAAAAAAAATTGTTTTACACTAATTCTTAATATATTTACAGTGTAAATTTAATAAAAAAATATTATTAATTTATTAACCATTGTTTTAAATGCATTACTTAACAAAATCTTTTGAATAAAATAGTTTAATTAAAATAGTCTAACAATGCAGAGACTTTTTTTTATATATATTTCTTTTATACATATGTATAGAATGAGTATACAGTTTATTGAAAAGCAATAAGTCACACTCATTAACTCAGATGTTTTTTACTTAAATAAATCGAATATTTAGAGAAACATTCTTATTCAAAATGTATTTCTTCCAATGCCAACAAGTATTTTAGTGTGTATCATCATTTATGTTTTTATGTTTTTAGAAAACAAATTCGACACTTTATTCATGTCGTTATTCGTTATTGCTTAGGACTGGTTGGCTCTAACATTAACAATATCTTCTTACGATAACTTTTTGAAGTTGCTCCTTAGTGCATTGAGTGTTATGAATTTCATCATCCCGGGAGGAGGTCTTACATGTTCAGCGCTCAAGTCAATCTAAGGTTAGAGTTACAGGAATATCAATCAGAGTTTAAAAATACCTTGCTTAAGGTGACTGAAACTGTATTTATAGACATAATATTGAGCTTAATGAGTTTGGGCCAATTCTATTCTGTTATGGGTTTTTAACAAAATAACAACAGGACAAATTCTTTCTGCACCCTAATATCTTCTTCCTGCACCCTAATATAAAATTTTAATTCCACAACTGACCCTATCTGGTTCATACGAGCAAAAAAATAAGAACCGGATGGCACCCCCATCTGATTCACATTTCAAAAAAAATGACAACCGGATGACACCTCCATCCGGTTGTCATTTAAAAAAAATTCATTTTATTTGTAAATGACAACCGGATGGGGCTGCCATCCGGTTCTCATTTCCAAATTTCTCATACATCAAATCGGAAAATTATTTTGTTCGTCGTCGACAACGCCTAAACCCCAAATCAACTACTCTAATCAGCAATATCACTTACTAATTGCTAATAAATACCAAAAATTACTTACTTATTGCTTGTTTGAAGGATTAATCAAAGATTTGAAAACATATGAAGTTAAAATGAAACCTGGATAGGATGTCATCCGGTTCTTATTTTATTTTAAAATGACAACTAGATGAGATACTTATCCGGTTATTAAATTTTTTAAAAGTGACATTCGGATGGAATGTCATTCGATTTTCTTTTTTTTTGACATTATAAATTGGATAGGTGTGCTTTTTATATGAGGGTATTTATAAAATTAAAAAATCTGTATTAAGGTGCAGGAAGCGTATATTAAGGTGCCGGAAGAATTTCTCTAACAACAGAACCTATCTTGCATGCCACACACGCACTATAAAGCAGTAAATCAGGACTATTTTTTAGTCGATCAAGAGTCATTGGTCGGCCCTATAGTAAACATCGTAAATCAATCCGCGTAATGTTTCTGTTTGAGTAATGTTTTTGCTAATTATTTTAAATTAATTTGTATTTGAATGTTGTATTTTTGAATTAAAATCAAGTCTCTATGTTTTATCTTTAAATCAACTGTTATAGTCTATTTTTAAATAGTTAATATTACATGTGATGGACATTACTATATAATTATTTATTTATTGAAAAGAACAGCTTTCTATTTTTTTTTTTGTGAATGAATAAGTTTCTGAATTAGGTTACATAATTACGAAGAAGATATATAATTGTATGATATTAAAAGAAGAATGAAGCTTCGAGCACGGGTTGAGATGGAACAGTAAGCAAACCCGTGACTCTGTTTGTCTGGTTGTCCCAATGCACCTTTTCCCTTAACAACTTCACTCACATCACATGCCAAAAACGCATACTTCCAATTTTGCCCCTTGGCTTTTATTAGTATACACAAAGACCAACACTTTAATTTCATTTTTTTACCATTTCTCTCGTCCATATGCCATGCTAATTTTTAATCTTTAATTTTCCCTATAACTTGTTAACTGGGTCATTATGTCTCTAAAAATTGACCTAACTTTATTGCCTTTTTGCATTTATGAGGATTCCTTTTTTAGTCACTTTCTTGTATACTATAACTATTGGGTTTAAGGCAACTCCTCCCCCTTTTAAAATAATTACAGTTTTCATATATTTTTAGTGTCCCATCAATACTTATTTATATGTTTTCATATATGATTTTTTTATCTATAAAATTCACATTTTAATGTAGATTCTATAAGATTTGGTTAGTGAGTTCATTAAAGAGAGGTTGTTATATAAGTAATAAAAAAGAAAACTTGTATTGGTGATACTCACGTAAAAATATTTTTTTATCAATAAAAGAACTTAGATAAACAACTTCCACGAGCTAGAGATATTCCTATAAATAGATAAAACATTTACTGAAAAAAGTCATCTCAATAAACAAAATATTTACTACTATTTTTTATATGTATAAAAATATCTCAAGCAATAGTTAGTTTGAGATGAACAATATCCAGTAAAAAGAGGCGAAAGAAAATGTAATAGAGATAATTACAGTTTTCATTCCATAATATAAGAGTATTTTTCTTTGGGTCCTTATTTTATTTTTATTTTATTTTTTGTATTTTTAATATATTTTCTCAGTCTTTGCGTGAATTCTTTCTACTAATTCCAACGGTAACTATGTCATTATATAATAAGACAGTACAATTGTTAAGTTTAAACTAAAATAAGAAATGAAATATTTATAGTGATTAAAAAAAATATTTATAAAAACTAAAATAAAAAAAATATTTTTAGATTAAAATTAATATTGTAAGGACTAAAAGCAAAAATAACATTTTATAGAGACAAAAAAAATTTACAAAAAAGTGAAATAACACTAACATGTTTATAATATATTTAAATGTTTCAACTAAAATTAATTTGTTAATTATTTAATCTCTTAAAAGGTGGATAACCAAACTTTGACCGGTCCATTAATTGTCCTGGATAAAGGATAAGATTTTGGATAAAGTCTTTCTTTTCGTTAAGCTTTTTCTATTTATAACAGTTGAATTTCAAAAATCAGAATTCAGTTGATTTTATATTTTCTGTGATCATTAAATTTGTACACATATTTACTAATAATTTTTTTTAATGATGATTGACCAAATTTATGCAACAGATTCATTTTGCCACCAACAGGACCACCCGTGCGTCACCAGTAGTATTCCATAAATGGTAATTTCAAAAAATGAAAAAGACTCAAAATAGAGGGGCAATTTGGTCAGAACATGAAATGAAGGTGTTTGTCGTGATGGTCGACGTCGTATTCCGAAGTCTTTAATTGCAAATCGCGCACACTGTAGGGTACTATGATATGTATGTATGTGATGTGCAATGTAGTTTCCTACAAATTCACTCCTTCATCTTCACTTCAGTTCCTCCGTTAATAATATAACAACCATGTAACGTTCAAATACCACGCCAATCTCAATCTCAATCTCAATCTCAATCGCATTTTCTTTCCTCTCATTTTCCCTTTTCCCTCTTCCCACCCTTTTCACGCCGTCAATGGCTGTCGATTCCTCTGCTCAGGTAACATTCTCAATCCTCTCCTAAACCTTAATAATGTCTCTAATTACTAATTCTAAGCTGCATTTCGATTTGGACTTCACCTGCTACTTTTCCGACATTTCGTTTGTCTGAATCGGAATCTCAACTCGTGTTGTGTTTTCCCAACTTGTTTTGGCTGTTACTACCTGAATGCTGACTGATTGAAGAAACCAACGTTTGTGTGAAGTGTGGAACTAACCACTTTCCAGCTTTGATGGAAAAAAAGGTTGAAAAGTCTGGGCGAGAGTCACGTGAGAAAGTGAAACCACACGATTTTCGTTCTAGCTTGCATTCACTACTTTACAGTTTAGCTTGCTTAAGATGCATGGATTGAGCTGTTTTCTTCAGATCGCGTTTGGTTGAAAGTTCTCGCTCTATAAGCTACCACTCACTATTGATTTACGAGTCACATTGTTTGATGCGTTTTTAATTGAGATTTGGTCCTTTTGTTTTTCATCTTTGCTTGTGGCTTGGTTGCAGAGAGAACATCAAATTCTGGAGTTTGTGGACGGGAATGGAAATGCCGGTGTGGGTTTGAAGTTACATAATAAACCGAGTAGTGGCGATCTTAACCGACAGTTTCCTCTAGGTAATTGTACTAAATTAGATCGTTTAGTAATGTTGTGTCTTGTAGAAATGTCTTTGGTTTTTGTGGCTCTTTACACTGTTTTTTTCTCCACTTCAGAGATTCCGCCGATACTGTTTGAAGATTCTTCACTTCCCGCTGGATTGCACAGTTCACATGTTGGTTTTGCTTTCTCATGCAGTGATCTACTGTTTGTTTTTACCGAAATTTCAATTGAGTTTCTAGTTTAGGGAACCTTTTCTGGCTTAATGGTTGTAATGAGTTCGTAATCGGGTTTATCTTCTGTGAGTATGTGTTTGGTTAGAGTGGAAATGGGGAAAAACAGTGCATTAAAGTCAGCTTAGTGCTTGTTTGGATACATGTCGAACATGCATGTATAACCAAACAATCCCGTTAATTTGCATCAACATACACAGAAGCTAAAATATGATGCTTCTGGTAGACGCATGAAAGAACTGATGTGAAGGAAAACTGAACACACTATTAGTTTCCTGTCATCATGGCCTTGCTTAAAAACCAAATCAAGTTGTGCCAATTGGCATTTAAGTTTTGACGGGTCCAGGGTGAGATACATGTTATGTTACCCTATGTTATTGGCAACGGTTTGTGTTACTGAGAACCATGAGATTGAGGAGAGAGGATCAAAAGCTTTTTATGTAATCATGCTTCACATTGATTATTTTGGTATACCTATCTATCCTGATCACAAAAAAAAAGTTTGGACCTAGATTAGTTCTGGGTTTAGTTACCTTAAAATGTTAGTCACTGAAGCTCCTTTTTCTATAACTGTGAAAAAGGACAAAAGGGACAAATATAACACAAATCAAATGTTTTTTCAATGTATTAATTTCCTTTCTTATTTGAATTTTGATCACTTGACCATTTTTACGACATAAATGGTTTTATGGTTTTCTGGAAGTATCTAAAAACATGATATTTTAGAAACTCATACCTTCCCTTTCTTGCAGGCTCGTGATGTTTATAGTATTTCTGTGTTGCCTGAGGAAGATGAAAACGAAAAGTGTGCTTCACCACTAGCTTTCTTAAGCATCCTAGAGGTTCCTAATCAAGCTAAAAGTTCAATGTGCTTAGATTCTCCCATAAATTGCCAAAACTGCGTGGATTTTCAAATGAAGAATGATGATGTGTATTCCCAATGCTCGATTGATATTCCTTGCGTGAATGGAAATTCAGTTGCACCTGAATCCTATGAAGAGACAATTGATTGTTTTAAAACTGGGAACTCACCGACTGTAAGTCTCATAAACTCATCTTCTTGATAGTTGTTTTTTAAGATATCACATAACAAAGTGCAGGTATAAACCCACATACACACATATGTCACCGTGTGTATTCTGATGAGAAGATTGATATTTTACAATATTGCAGAGTGTTCTGTGGAGAGAATCAAGTTTCAAAGGAGGAAAACTTATGCAGAGTCTGGTGAATGTCAGCAATCCAAGAGGTATGTCTGCTGTTTTGGGGTACCGTACCTTAATAATTTTCAATACAGATAAGCTCATATTTTTCTTTTACTGGTAGTATGATTAGATGGAAGGGAGATTGATGATTTTCTGAGAGCTATCAGAATAGTTTAGAGCTGAAGGAAGTATTGTCCATGCAATACAAACAGGTTGCTTGACAAGAGAAATATATGCATATAACATTTTGATAAATAATTCTAGCCTCTCATGTAACAAGGAATAGATAATTTCTACTCACTGTCATTCAAAAGTGTAAACACAATTGAAACATATTTTTAGCCAATTTTATAATTTTGAGTGGTCCGCAACTACACGATTTCAGGTTTGCTTGTCATCTAAAAGAAAAGCAGTAAAATATAAGTCGGTTTTGTTCTGACATTACCTTAACAAACATATGAAATACCATAGTTAAGAATAGCTATGTTGAACTTGAACTTGAAGACAAGTGTATCATTCAAAATTCAAATTGTCCCGCATAGTTCTTTTGCTTTTCATGGTTAGTTACTTCGAGAAGCCTTCACAATCTGCTGTACTATATAATTTGAAATTTACTTCTCTTTTTTTTTTTATCCTAACCCATTTTGTCATGTTCAAACTAGCAATTACTCGCTTCTTGTACCTGAACACACACTGTTACATTTTTGTATTCTTGAATTTAGTAGATAAGTGATCTAGATGCATGTCTAACTTTCATATTCTGTAAACAGATAAACCAATCTCTGAGAAGCTTCATGATTTACCTAGTAACAGATGGAGAAGATATAAGCGTGCTGCTTCATTTGATTCCAGAAAAGTTGCTCTTCTGTTTTCAATATTGTAAGTTCTAGTATATTCAACAATAAAGCTTGACATTTAGAATCACACCTACCCATATGACTAAAAGTTTTATATTTGTTAGAAAATAATATTGCTTCCTGTTACTCACTTCAGTAAATAAAACACAACTATGCTAAGATATATTAGTTCAATGATAATTTGAATGTATGATGACCATATTAAGTTCATGTACTAGTTCTTCAATACTAAAATTTTAGTTGTTATTTCATGTGAATATTCAATTTTTTCTTGGTAAAGTATTTTATATAAATATTCTATTATATTATAACGGGTAATATTTTTCATGATTATAACAAAATAGTACATGGATTCTTACTTGAATCTGTATAATATATTATTTGTCTGTGGTGCTTCTTGATGAAAGTACAAAAGTTATAAACAAATTTTTTTTGTATGTTTACATAAATTTCATGTTGACTATAGAAAGATTGATATTAACTTGCCTAAACTATACCCACTCTTTAAAACCTAATGAATGATAAAAAAAAAAGGGCAAATTGCTGCTCTGCGTTACATATCTCGTGATTTTCGGAGTTTGCTAGAGATGCTACTTGTGGAATACATAATTTGCATTCTTGAGACAATACTTGTGGAATGCATAGTAATTGCATTCATGATGAGAGATGCCATGCCACTTCTAGAATCCAAACATGTCTATGGTTTAAGGTAAAAGTTTTAGTAATTGACCTCTAGCACATAGCCTCTCAGCCTCCATAAAGCTTTAAAGCATTTCCTACTGTTCATGCTAAACATCAGGGGACACAGGAGTCACATGTCAAATTTTAGGTGTTATTTTTATCCTTGGCTCCGGAGCAACTGATCTACTCAGCTGAGTGTCTGTTTTTCCATCCTTTCTAGGCTTTGATTTGCCATATAAAGGTGCTTATTATGATGGAAACTCTTACACATTTATCTAAGTGCAGGGCGCATCTAAGACAACTATAGATTGTGCAACTGGTTTCCCTGTCTATACAGAAATTTGATCTGTATTCAACTTTTGTTAAACACTTATGTTATCTGAAATAAGTTTTTCTATTTTCTATCTTTGACAATTTCTTTTCAGTTGGGCTTTTCTTACTCGTTCTACTTTTAACCATACGTGAAATTGATCAATTCCTGCAGGTCAAGTTTCGGAACATTGGTGTTGATATATCTGACATTGAGAGTTAGGCAGAGAGCTGATGGCTTTGCTCTTATTTGAAGTTCCGATATTTGACACCTGTTTTTAGATTTCCAAGCTTCTATGGTGTTTAGTTTAAACTTGCCCCTTGAATTGTAATAGAGCTGCTTGTGATGTTGAAGAGGAAATTTTATTTGGCACAAAATATAGTAGCGCTTGTCTTAAACTATTTTATTTATTGACTTATCTTCCAAATCATCAGTACAATCTAAAGATTAATCCAAGAGAGCCCAAACAAAGACCGTTAATTCGAAAGGTAGCAAAAAAGTTCGTGTAAATGGTGTGAAGATGCAGGGAATGAACGTTGTGGAGTGTCTGTGACTTGTGATCATATTTTCGTCATTCTTTGGAGTCAACTATGGAAGCTGGAAAGACAGAATAACGGATCTATTGTATTGTATCTATGTTTATAGTTCCAAAAGACTATTGAACTTTGTCTGAATTGAACAGATCTACATTGTTATATAAGCAATTTTGACGCATCCAGTTTCTGCAATCAAGCATGATATCAATGTCATTAAATTAAATGACATTAAATTAAATCACTAACCTTACATAAGTAGGTATTCATCTTGTGTGGAAGCTATTTTATTCATGTTTATAGATAATAGCCTTAACACATGCAATCTAACTTTCACAAAGAAGAAAATAAATTACAACCATGGGAAAAATGAACTTAAAATTTTATATGAATTGTTTAATACATTCCACCAAGGGGAGTGAGCATAAAAAAATTGCATGAAATCTATTTCAACTTTAATATTCCAATAAAATATAGTATTATGAGAATTAATTACTTGAAATATTATGTGTTTTGAAATCTCATGTTTGTATTACAATTTTTCTTTAAAGGATATACTTCAGTCAGGGAAAAGGAAAAAATAAAAATAAAAAGTCTTTTATTTCAGCTTGTAAGTTATATGAAAGTTTTGGATGTATTAAAATATAATTTATTATTTTTTAAAGTTTTACATATAAAAGAAATAAAAAAAGAAAATTATAGTGGAAGGTTGAATTTATTTATTTTTTATATTTTTATTATAATATTCATGTTATTTTATGAATATATTAATTTTCTTATAAATTATCTTACTTTTTTGCATTTATTTTCTCTCTTACATTTTTGTCCTCAACTAAATATGGCGCTGACCTATGTTGTATCTAACTAAATTATTATTTACTTGAAGATGGAATTCTCCACCTTAGCTTTAGCTGCTATGGACCCACCGTGCAAATGGTGTATTTTTTTTTAATCTCTGACTTCAGCTAATTAATCTTTCATTAAAAAGTAAATAAAATTCTATTAATGGTTACTCTTACTAAAATTCACTCATAAAGCAATGAAAAAAATAAAATAAAAATATATTGTTTAGATTATGGAAAGTAACTTTACGTTAAAAGTGAGATACAATTAAATATAAAGAAATGTTTCAATTCCTATAACTCGTTTTAGATTAAACAGTTTATCTTATTTAGAGTCTTCCGGACCTACTTATAAAATAATAGTTGATTAGTTAATATATATAATTTTATAAAATAATTTGATGTAAAAGGGAATAATTTTTACAAATATAAATAAAGGTTGAATAAATTTAAAATTAAAATTAAAAAAATATTATAAAACATTACAAAAAGAGAAAGTATATTACAGACCAACATATTAAAATAAATTATTTTATAAAGTAATAAAATATAAATTAATTTATTTTATTATAATGAGAAAAGTAAATAGAGGAACAACCACTCCCTTCATTTACGAATGAAAGTGGCAGTAAGTGATAAGTATGACATACAGATCAAGACAATGCTTACAGATCCATTTCTTGGCTTCTTCCAAACAGAGGCTTTGTCATTTTGGATTCAAATGGAAAATTTATACCTCACTAGTATTATTTAACTTTTTTTTTTTTTTCAACAAACTTCTTTAATTTTTAAGCTCTGAAATAATTTTTTTTTTTTTACATTATAGCAGTTATAGTAACATTTTCAATTATTAATTAATTTAAAATGAAAATAAAAAATAATAAAATTTTCATTGTAGCAGATAACATCGGATGATTATTAATTGATTTAAAATTAAAATAAAAAAAAATATAATACTTGATATGTATTTTCAACTAATCTAATACTTAAATTTTTTAATCTGTTAAGGAAGTATATCTTTAATTTTTAGAGAATTATACTTCCCTCTTTCTTTAAATTTTGTTTTATTTAAAATAATAATAAAAGATATTAACAAATAATTTTTAGAATCTACAAGTATCAATTAATTATTACAAATCTTACTGTAACTTAAAGAGTTTACAGAAAGAAATAAAAAATTAAATAATGCAGTAACTTAAAAGATTCAGTTATCTTAAAAGTTTGAGTATCTAATTAATTAATGATATATTCATAGTGTAATTTGATTAAAAAATATTATTTATTGTAATGGAACAAGCACCTTGGGTCCAAAGTATTGACCCCTGGATTCAGCCCACAAAGTTTAAGTTTTGATTAATTAAAAAGCAGGGGATAGTCTAAAAGGAATCCAAAGTGGAATCTGGTGCTGACAGGAACATTAAGATTATTCCCTATAGCATAATATTTATAAAAAAAAAAATGGATCCTTAAATAAAAGATCAAAAAATAAAACAGACAAATATGAGAGAATCTTCCAAGTTCTGACAACCTGGGAGAAAAAACAATATTAAAAAAAGAACAAAAAATGAACATTAACAGTAACACGTGGTAAAATAAATACTTAAACCTATCACTTTAGCTTGTGTTGTGTGTATTCGCTGTGTTTCAGATTTTACTCGCAGCCGCCATGTGCGGAATCCTCGCAGTGTTGGGTTGTGTCGACAACTCTCAGGCCAAGCGTGCTCGCATCATCGAATTGTCTCGCAGGTCGCGCCCATTTCTTTATATTTCTCTTCTTCCATTCCTTTCTCGTAACACGGTTTTTCGTTTTTATATTTATGCCACTAATCGTTTTTGCTTTCACTTTATGTAGCAAAACAAAAAGAGGAACCTTTTTTTCACTGTTTTATTCTGTTCCTGCTTCAGTAAATTATATGTTTGTTTTGTTGATTAAAGGAGTTTCTCACTTTTCTGATTTGTGTGTGGTTGTGATGAATCTGAAAAATGTAGGTTGCGGCATAGAGGTCCTGATTGGAGTGGCATACATTGCCATGATGATTGTTACCTTGCTCATCAAAGGCTTGCTATCGTTGACCCTACTTCAGGGGATCAACCTTTGTACAACGAAGACAAGACAGTTATTGTCACCGTATGTGTCTTTGTGGCCATTATAAAAATATATGTGCATTGTTTTGGGAATATTCGTTTCATTAGAAAATGTATTGTTTTTGTTTTCTGGATAGGGTTTTAGTTAGAGGGGATACACTTACATGGTTTTTATTTTGCTTCCTTATAATCTCTTGTCTCTTGTCTCTAGTTTGGTCGATTACTTAGGCAGACAATCTAGCAAATATGATATTTTAAACAATGGAAGGAATCTAAAGTGGATTTTTTTGGTTGAGAAGTGTATCAATGCACTCTCCTAATAAAAACTTCTTATTTACTAATGCCTTTAGGGCAATGGTTACATAAACGATTTATACCAAAATCCCCCATACTCGTATTGTTGAACACCAATGAGAATGCTGATATAACTTGGTGTTTGTCAAACATGCAGTTGTATGCAATGCTTTTAATTTTTAGATATCCCTCATTGTTGTTGTTTTCACTTTAATTTTATATACTGAACAAGATATTTGCTTACCCTGGTATCACATATTGATGAAACTACGGCATTTAGGTGAATGGGGAGATATACAACCACAAGCAATTGAAACAGAAAGTGAGCTCTCATCAATTTCGAACTGGTAGTGACTGTGAAGTGATTGCCCATCTTGTGAGTGTTTGCGAACCAGCTACATTTTGTAATCAATCTACCATTAGCCCATCAATTATGATTTTTTTGTTTTTGTGGTAATTATCATGTGCCAGTATGAAGAATATGGCGAGGAATTTGTTAACATGCTGGATGGGATGTTCGCCTTTGTTCTTCTTGATACTCGTGATAAAAGTTTTATTGCTGCTCGTGATGCTATTGGCATTACCCCTCTTTATTTGGGCTGGGGTCATGATGGTATGTGGCTTTACCTTCTGTTTGTTATGACATTTTTACATTTTCACTTCAATCTTGTAATTTCAATAAATTACGGCTAAATTCTCCATTGCCAACTCTTGAAACATTGATATGACTTTATTATATCCTCCTATGCTTCTTACATTTTGGAACATATTCTTGTTTTTCCAAGGGGAGTAAAATAAGCGTCTTTTTATCTCCTTCAAATACTCATCTTTTTTATTCTGATTTTGAATAGTTTTTTGATAGAAAATTTATATTGTCTTATTTACTTGGATATACATGTCTTATTTACTGTAACTTGGTATGGTTGTTCTTTTCTTTTTTTAATCACATGAACGGATCAGATAGGTTATCTGTGGAAGGACTGGTTTATTTGCAGGATCAACATGGTTTGCATCTGAAATGAAAGCTCTGAGTGATGATTGTGAGAGATTCATGTCATTTCCTCCAGGGCATATATATTCCAGCAAACAGGGTATCAATAATGTCATTTATTCTCCTCTCTGTTTATGACTCTTGTAATTTCCATATTTTTACATTTAGATATTGTACCACTGGTAAATACTGTTAAAAATTGTTATATTTGCAGGAGGTTTAAGAAGGTGGTACAATCCACCCTGGTTTTCAGAGGATATTCCATCAACTCCCTATGATCCAATACTTTTGCGTCAGACCTTCGAGAGGGTAAGCTATTATTGTGAATCATGGTATTTGTCTTCCCATTTCTGAAAACTCAGTTGTACTGCATTTGCTTGAAAAAAGATTGCAACTTTAGGTGATCAAATTCATCTTTCTATGTGGAACTTCCTTTGGTGTAATGGAGTCACATACTAACTGATGACGTGGTTGATTATCATACATAACATCTTTTTTAACGCTTTGCTTGGTTTCACTGTATATCATGCAGGCTGTGGTTAAGAGAATGATGACTGATGTACCCTTTGGAGTTCTTTTGTCCGGAGGATTGGACTCATCTCTTGTTGCTTCTGTGGTCAATCGTTATTTGGCAGAATCTGAGGCGGCTCGTCAATGGGGATCACAGTTGCATACTTTCTGCATTGGTTTAAAGGTCAGAATGAGTTTTGTTATCCTTCTTCAATACAATGAAGCTAGTGTATTGGTTTTTATTTTCTTGATGATCTGACTTTTCCATCATGCAGGGCTCTCCGGACTTGAAAGCTGCAAAAGAGGTGGCAGATTATCTTGGTACTCGTCACCACGAACTTCATTTCACGGTTCAGGTGATCATCTCTCGCAATCTCTTCATTTTACTTTTTTTGTAATGAGTTTTCTATTGCCAGTCAGAAGCAATCTTTTATGTTGCTGTATCAGGAAGGTATAGATGCACTTGAAGAAGTCATTTACCATATTGAAACATATGATGTAACGACTATCAGAGCAAGTACTCCAATGTTTCTGATGTCCAGGAAAATTAAAGCCTTGGGAGTGAAAATGGTTCTTTCTGGAGAAGGGTCAGATGAAATATTTGGAGGTTACCTGTATTTTCACAAGGCACCTAACAAGAAAGAGTTTCACGAAGAAACTTGTCGAAAAGTAATGTTAATGATTGTTATGTAATTCTGTTTGATTTAATTTATTTTGCGGAGTTTTATGTGTTAAAAAATGTATGTTCTCCCGTTATCTCTTTATTTTTTTGTGCATTACTTGTTTATTCAATTTTTAGTGGCTTTGATGATTTGACAGATCAAAGCTCTTCATCTTTATGACTGCCTGAGAGCTAATAAGTCAACTGCAGCATGGGGGGTAGAGGCCCGTGTACCATTCTTGGATAAAGAATTTATCGAAGTAGCAATGAGTATAGATCCGGAGTGGAAAATGGTACTTTACCTTAACCTTTTTTCTGTTTTCATCTTCTTATGCTGCATAATTGTTCTAGCCTATCTTATGATTGGGTTGCTTGCACGTGCATTTAGTGGTGGATCTTCAGAACTTGGTTACTTGACTCCCCCAAACATTTTTCATTTTTATACACTTTTTTTTTAATTATAAAAGATATTTTTCAGGTGGTGTTTAATACATGAAATTTTCCGTTCCTAACTTGTCTATTTTCTTGTGAATTCCCAGGACTATAATTCCTTATAAAATACTTAGAAATAATATATTTACAGTTAATCATTATGAGAAAGATTGTTTTTACCTATGAAGATAAGAGTTTTATTTCCACCTATCCATAAATAACTCTAGAGATTTTGTTTATACCACTTTTCTATCAGATATGGAAGTTTGCATTCTTATGATTTCTTTAATAATGGGAAAAACATTCTTGTAATGTTAGTTTTTCAAGTTCTGCAACCGTTTGCTTTGTTGATTTAGATTGTGTTCCTTACGACTAATCAAATTCAAAGGCCATTTCAACTTCTTCCCTTTAGTTTAATTGTTCAAGTTTGTTTCTGATGGTTATCTTGATTTTACGGCTATAAGAAGTTATTCTGGTTTATTTTGCAAGCTTTTAATAAGTTAATCTTGTTGACTTCATTTTCAATCACTTTATGAAACTTATGACAAATTGCGCAGATAAGGCGTGATCTTGGAAGGATAGAGAAGTGGGTATTACGCAATGCATTTGATGATGAAAAGAATCCATATTTACCAAAGGTTTGAATCAACTACTGCATAGTGCTTATTCTGGTGTCTTGAAGTTTCAGTAGTAATTGTGTTTTGTTTTGTCTTTGTTTTTTCAGCACATATTGTACAGGCAGAAGGAACAGTTCAGTGATGGGGTTGGTTACAGCTGGATTGATGCCTTGAAGGATCACGCTGATAAACAAGTAGGTTTTAACTTGTGATGTTTAAATTTTTTTTATGTAATGCCAAAAGTACTAATAAACTGTCTCTTGATAAATCATCAGGTCCCAGATGCAACTATGCTTGCTGCCAGTTTTATTTACCCTGAAAACACTCCTACTACTAAAGAAGGATACCTCTACAGGACAATTTTTGAGAAGTTCTTTCCAAAGGTGAATTCTATAGTTCTGTTTTGAACAACTATAATTTGAGTTTAATTTGTGCACATATAACCAATTAAAAGCCATGAGAAGTATGACTTTTAAATTAACTGCTGTAGAAGTCAATAAACTTATTATAATACTAATTTTTAATTAAATGATAGTAGAAAAAAATCTTTACACTCCGTGTTATATCATCAGAACCTTGACCATGATGCAAGTAAATAACCTTTCTAATATGCACGCTTTGATTTACTTGTTTACAAATTCAAATCTTTCTAAACCTGCTTCTGATAATGTTTATTCATTTTGACAGAATGCAGCAAGGGCAACAGTTCCAGGGGGTCCTAGTGTGGCATGCAGTACTGCGAAAGCTGTGGAATGGGATGCATCTTGGTCCAAAAATCTTGACCCTTCTGGTCGTGCTGCGCTCGGTGTTCATGAAGCTTCATATGAAGATGTAGTGGGTACCAAAATTAACGAACCCAAAAATGGACCACTTTAGAAGGTCCATAGTGATTGTCCACAAAAAGTGTACGCACAACTGTCAAGTCAGGCGGGGTTTTAAATTCAAGTAGATGAAACTAATGAGAAGTGGGGTTGTTTTTATTTGTAGGTTAAACTAATATGTAGGTCTTAAACTATTTGTTTATTTTCTTAAATAAATATCTATGTCTACAAGTTTATAATTAAGTTGTTTAAATTTTTAGTCAGTATTTGGACCTTTTCATTATTACATTTAGATTAAAATTTTGTTGTACAGAAGGACTCAATTTAATTTTTTTAACTACCTCAGACATTAATAACTTTAAGAAAAAACAATTAAGCCCTTCCTTGTTGTAGGCCTGTTGAAAATTGTTAAACAATAATGATCTTACAAATTAATTTTGCCTTTATTTTTTACTGTATTTCCACAATAAAGTTTTAGAACTCTGCAGCAGAGTAAAATTATATTCATGCCCGTGTAGCTGTAGAGTACCATCTTTTCTTCGGCATTTCCCTTTTAGTCTGGGGACACAGGGTCCACATCAGTGTTCTTGCACCTTTTTTTCATCTGCTTAAAGACAAATATATTCTGAACAAAATTGGCAAACTCTTTTGTACGAGTAAGGAGTCCATATATACAGGGTTGGTAATATTTAAATATAGGTTAGTGCTTAGTCAGAACATATTTTGATACATAAAATGTCTCCATTATATTGTAATATGAACTTCGCATTGCTCACTCCACAACATTCAATGAAATGCCAAGTGCAAACCATTTGATTCGATCAGATCCAAGGTATATATTTACCATCGGCAGATCCCAGGTGCTTCTGTTCTGCTCATTGCAAGCACTTCCTCATACTTTGAAGCATATACAAAGCCCCATAACTGCATGAATGTCATAGACTTTCTCATTTACAAATGGAAGTAAACTTTGATAAAAGTACAGTCTTTGCAGTTAAACCGATTATAATTTAACTTTTACCTTGATAAACTACAAAGTCTTTTAATACAGACTTTCATTAAGCAAATTGCCAAAATAGAGTTTCAATCCTGACAAGAGAACAATACAAGATAGTACTATACCTAAATTTTGTTCGTATAAGGTTATCTTCATTTCACCACGTTTTAATTTACTTTTTAGAGATTCACTGTGTCATATCATTATTGAAACCTTCTTACAACTTTTACTTCAATATAAAGGTCTTGTAAGACTTACACTTTAATTCTTTTTTTTTAGTCTTGGCAAAAATAAATGCTTTTAAGCAAAAATGTTATTTTCTTATTCTTATGATCTAGGATCTTAAATTTTATGTCATGTCAGTATAATCCAATGGAGAGATATTATAAGATTCATGACTTCTACAATGGAAATGCCATAAATATTTCACAAGTAGCTACCATAAAACAAAGGTTGTAGGGTTGGGGTGTGTGCAATGAGAGGCAGAAGGAGAAACTTTGTGTGTACCTCTACTTCCTTAACTTCAAAGTCTTCAGAATTTGCGAGGCAAGGATTCCCATAAGTTTCTGAGACTGAACTTGAACCATTCAATCTACAAGTAGGAAGGGATTATAAAAACAAAACTCAGGCTCGTGATATTTAACTGAAAGCAGGCTACCATACAGATTCGAAAAAGATTGTACAATGAAAGTACAGAGTTCTTACAGATCACCATCCAAATAAAGTGCAAAATGACGACCTCCACCAATTGCTAAATAGTCAGTGTTGCAAAGTGTGAAATAGCGATTCAATCCTGCAAATATTGTGGTTAATTCACTCTATGCAATCATGTGTATGAATCGAATGCTAAGATAGGTGCCATGTCTTGTGCAACTTTAGCAGCATAGCCTCACTTTTTCTTTTGCATTGAAAAACTCATATAAAGCCTCTGGCTGCTGCTAAATCTTACAAACAAAACTACAACGTTGTATCATTTTCTTCATTCAATTTTCCAATATTCTACTAGAGAAACTATTAAAACCAGAAAATTCATCATTTTTAATGATTCATAGATATCAGATTAATAGGAAAGTATTATGTAATCAAAACAAAATCTCATTGCCAAGTTAATCAGGTAATGTAGCAGACAAAATTATAGCATATATAAAAGAAAAACAAAATCAAGCATCCCTCAAAGGGAATTGACTCTAGTAAATAGCCAGATTGTGCCACAAAAATAATAATATAAGTTAGTTTTAAAATAAAATGTATTTTATTTGATATTTCTACTAAAATATTAACCACAAAACCAAAAGGAAACGTTGTGTCATTAAACTATTATCACCATTGATACAACATACCAACTTCATATAATTTATCTCCTCATTCCCTACAGCTAGAAAAGCAATGAAGATCAAATAATGTCTGATTTTGATAGCTACCTAAATTCTGTATGATTATTATTAGAGCAAAAGAAACATACAGAGTAGCATGTTCAAAATCTAATAATGGATAGAATGTAGATACCTGTTGGACGATATATAACAGGATGGCCAGAGATATTTGTGAAAACAAATGTATTGTTCGTTCCCTGTACAAAATCTATTGTCAAAGCAATAAAGCAACAAGTAGCACATTGCAGCCAATCTATCAAATAACCAATAGGATAAAATGACTTTTGGTATGACCTGGTATTTTTTCTTGCTTGATGATCTGAGAGGTGCTTCAACAATGCTGCCAAAAACTGCTCCTCTTTTATCTCCAACAATCTAGAATGGAATTTATGACGATGAGAACTAATCCTTGATAGGAAAAAAGTAGTTCTCCTAAAATATTAAAGAACAGAATACTGCATATAACAATTTCAACTCGGAAAAGACTAGAAGAAGGCCACAATCCACCATATAGCATAGGAATTATCAGGATGTGGCTGTACAATTTGCCAGCATAAACTTGTTTAACCATTAATCTTGTAAATCCGGGAAAAATTTGGGCACCTTAAGCTACCGCATGCTATTGTTAACTACACAGCATGAAAACTATTTACATAATATTCAAGCACCATTTAGCATTTGACCTTTTCTATTTTCCAATGTAGATCAGAGACAGATAAATGCATACTTAAAACTAAGAGAGCTGAAGGATAACTAAACTATACCAGCAAACTCAATCCAGGCCAAAGCATGCTTCTCCGGTAAAGAGTGGAAAGTGATATACCATGCCTCCAAGTGCTGCAAACAATGTATAGAAGTTACAACACGATAGTACTCCTAATAATAATAATAACAGTAATAAAGTTATTCATAGCAAGATTAAGAACTCCAGAACATAATACACGAAATCTTGTGTCTGCCAATGAAACTTGATGCACAATTGGATACCTGTATAACAACAACCATTTCCTTCCATGAATAAGAGGTGGAAGAGAAACATATAGAACATTCCTTATACTATCTGAGAGAAGAACCGAAGGCTCAGACATTTCTGGAAGATCAACCAAAGGCACAGTCACAGACTCTTGCACGGGTTCAATACGCCTCATCTCAACAACACCAGAAATCTTAGAACCACTCCCGTCGTCCAATTTCATCTCAAGGCTATCTCTGCGATCATGATAGCGAAATCCACCAATTTTACGAATGGCTCTGCCAAGTGATTGCTTGCTTTTGGAAAACAAACTTTTCCTGCCACCATTTTCCTTCAGCAACGAGTCCGGTAAAGGGTTGTGATCAGGTGCAGCACCTTTGTTATCATCACTCTGCGCGCGCGAGCTTGCATTATCACCAGTGTCAGAGGAAGACAATAAGGAATAGAGAAACGCAGTGAAGGATGAAGTATCTGGCCCATCAGCTACACCACGGTTAACCTCTTCATCATTCTCTGATCCACTTGCTTCTCCCTGAGACGAAACAAAATGCACACCAAAACTTTACTTTGAAGCAAAAATGAAGAAGCTTAATTTAAAAAAGGAATGAAAAAAAAAAAAAAATCAAA
>Ga0209489_102455_pt1 | contig 37782 bp, 26 predicted proteins | sample SiratrowhiteBW_FD_187527 | JGI IMG/M metagenome (GOLD analysis project Ga0209489, IMG submission 187527) | Root nodule microbial communities of legume samples collected from California, USA - Siratro white BW (SPAdes) (version 2) | ecosystem: Host-associated > Plants > Roots > Nodule | place... | reverse complement strand
ACCTTCTCGTGTTTTTCCTTTAATTTAACCAGTGCCTATTACACAATAAAGAATAGAGGAACTTTAGTGGCTGGTGTTATCTTACATTGATTTTCAACCATGTAATTCCACTGGTATGCAATGCCTTTACTTTGTTCTTTAGACCTGACAGATGTGAACACTAGTAATCTTTGATTTTTAGCAACCATATCACCACGTCGGTTGAGTTCCCAAAACCGACGTGGGTTTTCTCTTCACCACGTCGTTTTTAGGACAAAACCGACGTGGTGTAACTCCTTAAAATAATTATAATATTAATCACCACGTCGGTTTTGGTTTTCTTAACCGACGTAGTGAGTTCAATCACTACGTCGGCTGTTAAACCGACGTTTGATTCAACGTCTCTTGGGTCAACGTCAGGTAGAAAATCGACGAAAAAAGCTTCTTAGAACCGACAACGAAGACTATTTTTCTACTAGTGTGTAGTGTACTCATCTCCCCTTTTGCATCTATATAAAGTGGATATTCATAGAGTTTTATCAACAATGTAGACGAAATTTCATCCATGACTATTTCTAGGTATCTCTTAGTAGTAAGACATTGGGTAAATAGCCAAGAGTATGTGCAAAGATGAAAACAATGAAAACACAAACATATACTTTGTAAGAGTGATAAAATCAAATTAAGGAAGTACTGGTATTGTATAGCTTTTTGATTAAATAGATTCATGACTTTTGCTAGCATATTTTTTATTATTGTTTGTTCATTAGTTTTATTTTGTTATTAAACTAAAAGACATTTCGTTTAGAGAAGATTGTAGTTTTTTGTGATGCGTATATTGCATACTATTTTACAGTTTCTTTTTTCGAAAAACAAAGTATACGTAAATGATGATTGTTCTCCTAAAATATGTGAACTTTAACATTATGCTGGATATTGGCCTTATTTGTAGGAACGACCAACATTGACACGAGTTTTCAGCATTGTTGGTTGTTTTGGAGCTCTTGCTGCTCTAGAGAAAGTCTCACTTGACTTAAATAAATAGGGTGGCAGTTGCTATATGCTTAAGGAAAACTTCTCTAGCCATTTTTTAAAGAACGAACTTCTTCGTCTTTAAGATAAAATGATAAATTTCTTTTCAAGTATGGTGGACGAATGGTCCCTTAAGGATTCAGAAGAATTAGAAGATGTATTCAGACTTTTAAAAAATTTGGAAGAATTTATATGAACTTCTTTCGATTCTTTAGTTGGTTTTTTTAGATTTATTCATTTGCTTTTCTATTTTATTATTGATGTTTAGTTTGGTAGTTTGTTTTTTTTTTCTTTTTATGAGTTTGATTTAGTTTCTCGTAGTTTTATTCTTTTACTTTTAATAAATTACATGTGATAGTTCTATGCTTAGCATGAAGTTTATAGAAAAATTGAAAATCAATAATGAAAAGAGTGGAGGAAAATAAGAGAAGCATTTATTAGTGATTGTAAATGTAAGTTATTTTAACTTTACAACGTAGTAATTGTCATATAAGAAGAAGAAAGAGTCTCAACCTTTGATTTTAAGTTTTGAATATTTTTTGATATCATAAAAAATTAAAATTAATATGAAACAGAAAAAGGATACGATTTCAGAAGTTGATAGTCTAACATATATATACTCGATAGTTAATATCTTCACACCCGTTATCACTCAAGAAAAGATACAATATAAAATAATAATATGCATCTTCTCAAGACCGATCTCTTGGGTCCTAATTGCTTCAAATCTGATCTCCAGAAATTCAAAACTCTCAAACGCAATATTTTTTAGTACAAGAAATTATTCTTTTTCTCACGCATATTTACGTATGGATTTGAATATTGTGGTAATTTTGAATTTACCTAATAATAATAATAATAGATTAGAGGTTAGAGAGAGTGCTTCTTAGAGTGGAAGCAATGAGATATAATAGAGCTATACAAACAAAAACAATAACAATTAATGTTACATTCAAAACTGAAATCACAATTTGAAACTTTTTCTTCTTATTGTATGATAATTACTATGAAATGTAGCATTAGATTGAGAAATCGACATCACACCTATATTTACAAATCATCAATAAATGTTTCTTATTCACCTTTAATCCTTTTCATCATAGTTCTCTCCAATCATCTATTGAATCTGCATTTCATCCCGATGAAATAACTAATTCTTCTTCTTCTTGCATGATATATAATTACTATCAAATGTAATATTACATTTGAACGATAAAACTTCCCATATATTTACAAATAAATGTTCCTCTTATTTTCCTCCACTGTTTTCATTATAGCTCCCCGATCATCTTTGAACTAGTATTTCATCCTAAAGATAAAATAGCTCACTCATGATTCCTTCGCCACATACTAAACAGAGAGAAAACTGTCTTGTGAGGCTTTCCCAGAGCAGCCCCGAACACAGAATGGTATGGTCGTTGTTGGCTGTTCCTACACACAGCTAACTTCCAACATAATCTTGAGTTAATTAACATGTTTTATAAAGATAATCCTAATTTACATGTATTTTCTTGAAAAATAAAAAATAAAACTGCGATTGGTACTCAATATGTGTATCACAAAAAAAACTGCAATGTTTAATAAAAAGAATGTTTTTTAAGTCGAATAACTAAAGGAAACACAAAAATGAGAAAAGTTGTGTAAATTAATCTGCTACTCCTTGCTTATACAATACCTTTGGTATACTTCCTTGATTTGATTTTGAGATAAATCTCATCATTCTTTGAAATGTTTCTGTCTCTTCCTCGTCTTCATCATCATCCATGCTGCAGACTATTTGTCTAAACCCTAAACATATTCAGAGATAACTATATATTATTTTTGTCATGGGTTAAAATTCGACAACTTCTATGATAAAACTCAATGAGTCTCTGCTTTGTATAGACGGAAAAAAAATGAGTAGTTCAATAAAAGAAGATTAATATTAATTTTTTTAGTAATTTTCGTTTTAAATTGATTATTTAAACGTATTTAAAATAAGAAAATTAATCAACTTATACATTTAATTATTAATTAATGTCATTAATGTAATTAATTAATGTCATTATAATATTTATGTTATATCATTAAATATATTACACAATATTAATAAATATATTAATGTAACATAAAAAACCGTAATTTATTTATTGAATTATTAATTATTTGTATAAAATATTTATGTTATGTCATTAAATATATTACACAATACTAATACATATATTAATGTAACATAAATAACCGTAATTTATTTATTGAATTATTAATTATTTGTATAAAATATTAATGTATGCATTAATTTAATGTATTATATAATTAATATTGTAAAACTATAGTTGTTGCATGTAACACTCCAAAAATATATATTGTCTAGCATATAATGAATCCAACAAAGGGAAACAAATTCTAAAGAAAATCCTATGATCTTTCACATACTCCTGCACATGTATCTGTATTTGCTTATGTACAGAGTATAATCATCGCAAGTCACAACATAATAAGAAAAACAAGGATAGATTAGTGAAAATAAAATTTTATTAGATACTTAATACATGAAAAAAAAAAAACAATTCGTATTAGTCATTCATAAGATTTTTTTCTTTTTAAAGTTTGACATATAAAGTTTTAATACCGGGAACATCATTCATACAGACCACACATGGATTTATTTTCAATCACAATTCTTTTTAGTCAATTTCAATCAATAATACTTCATTTAACTTATATTGACTTCATTTCAGTCATACCACATAAATTCATATGCAATCTTAGTATTCTGATTTCTTTTCAATCCCCAGTACTTTGATTTCATTTTAATCATATGAATTGCATATGTAACCATGATACCTTGATTTCTTTTTAATCCTCAATAAACTGGTTGAAATCAAAATGGTTACATATGAATATATAATTCAGTTATCCACTACTAGAAAATTGTTGAACAGTGACTGAAATTAGAGATCGAAAAATTTGGTCATTATCAATAATCGAATTAATGACCGAAAAATTTCGTCACAAATTCGGTTACTGATTCGGTCATAGATTTGGTCACTGATTTCGGTCATTGATTTGTTCATAGATTCGGTCACTGATTTCAGTTACTGATTTGGTCACTAATTTTGGTCACTCATTCTGTTACAAATTCGGTTACTAAATCGGTCACTAATTCAGTCACAAATTCGGTCACTAATTTGATCACAGATAATAATAATAATAATAATAATAAGAACAACAACAACAATAATAACAACAACAATAATAATAATAATAAAAATGATAATAGTAATAATAATAATTATTATTATTGTAATAATAACAATAATAATAATAATAATAATAGTAATAATAATAATAATAATAATAATAGTAATAATAATAGTAATATCAATTGTTTCTGTTAATAAATCAGCTTTACCAATTGGATCTAATCATTTTTTGTTCTGAAATAGAGGGTTGTTTTTCTATTTTGTGGTGAGCATTGTGGAGAAGTGTTTTTACATTGTGTAGTAAAATTTCAACTAGTGGAAAATCGTTTTTGATCAATCTTGATACTCTTTTGTTTAATTATTCTTCATACAAACTGTTTTTTAATATAATTGTAAAGTTATTTCTGCAGATACGTGAAAAACTGGTTTTGTTTTGTCAGCACTATTGCATAAACCATTTTCACAGCTTTGCTTTAAGAATTTTAGCCAACTATTTTTCAGTTTTAGCTAGTTGTTTCTGGACAAAATTCTTAATTATTTCATCCTTATTCTGACTTGGTATAAAACTGTGTAGTGAAAAGGATTTCCAACGTGTTTTACTAGTTTTAGTTGAAAATTGCAATTTCTTAAAAGTTTTAATTGGTTAAAAAATAAATTTTAGCTAATTTTCTTTTTCTGCTGGAATTGATGAAAATTTCCTAAGTGCTCTAGAGCAAATTTTAATCAACTGATTTAACATTTAGCTTGTTATTTCGCTAATTTAACTATGTCAGAAAAAATTTAATCAATTGTTTTGACATTTTAGCTAACTGTTTTACTGGTTGGACACACTTATTCCATTTTATCTTACTGTTTTGACAATTTAATTTGCTATTTTGTGCATTCTTTGGTTGGTGATCATTATTTCATAAAAATACTTACTCCAACTTGTTTTAAAAAAATATTAATAGTTCAATTCACCCACCCTCTTGAACTTCAGCCAACATATTTTTCAAGATATTGAGAATAAGAAACCTATATGCAGCATTATGTTCAACATAGCCTAAAAATAAACAATCAGAAGTTTTATAACATATTTCCTTTTTTTAGGATCAGGTAACATCACTTTAGCTAAACACCCCCACACTCTTAAATATTTAAGATTAGGTTGATAATCTTTCCACAACTCATAAGGTGTTTTGCCAGTTTTCTTGTGTGGTATTCTATTTTGCAAAAAAAATGTTGTAAGAGCTTCACGCCAAAGATTACCAGGACCATTAGAACAAATAAGCATAGCATTTATCATTTCTTTAAGAGTTATATTTTTTTCTTTCATCTACTCCATTAGATTCAGATGAATATGGTGGAGTTACTTCATGAATAATTTATTCTTTAAAACAATAATCATTAAATAAAACATATTCACCACCTCTATCTGATCTAATTCTTTTGTTTTTCTTATTTAATTGATTTTCAACATCAAAAGATTCATCTTTGTGTTTTATTAAGTACACTTTGGTATATCTTGAAAAATCATCTATGAACGTTACACAATTATTTTTACCACCTTTAGTCAAGGTTTGTTTTAAGTCATGGCAGGGAGGATCTGCCTGATTAAAACAGTGATTACTACACTTCCATTATTTTATTTGTCATTTTTCAAGCTACCTGTTTCAATGTGTAAGGCCATTAAACGAATACAGTCAAATTTTCTATGGGGTTGGAGCTTGGAAGGTAAGAAAATCAATTGAATAGGTTGGAGTAAAGTCTATTTACTTGTAGAATCGGGAGGATTGGGAATCAAAGATGTAGGGAAATTTAGTGATGATTTCCTAGCCAAATGGAAGTGGCGTCTAGGTTTGGGTGTAAGAGGAATGTGGAGAGATATCTTAGATTCTAGGTAAGGTGATTGGAGGGATATGTCAACAACTATGGCAGTTAGGAATAGCTCCTATTGTTGAAAAGACCTTTGTAGGGTCTGTGATGTAGGAAATAATCCTAATTGGTTTGATGATAGGACTACATGGAAGATTGGGAACTAAAGTATAGTAAAATTTTGGGATGATAGATCGGTGGGGGAAAGACTGCTAATGGACACATTTCCAAGATTGTATTCCTTATCCATGAGTAAGGCGAGAACGATAAGTGAGGTAGGGGAATGGGTTAATAATGAGGGAGGCGAGGTGTTCAATTGGCAACTACTATGGAGAAAACCAATGTTTAGTGGGAGGAGGTACTAGGATAACAACTAGTTAATCTAATTTCTAGTGCCAAGTGAAAGAAAGGAGAATCTGATTGATGGGTATGAGAAAGGGGAAATCAGAATGAATATACAACTAAGTTGGGATACAAAATGCTATTAGAAGATCCTTCTCGTCCACAATATAAGTGGTTGAAGGAAGTGTGGGCCCTCAAATTGCCTAGGCCAGTAAAGGTGATTGTTTGGAGGGTAATGTTAAATAGACTACCCACTAGAATAAGTCTACTAAGGAGAGGTGTTAGTATATAGAAGAACCTTTGCCCTCTGTGTGAAAAAGGGGGGAAAATTATCCAGCACCTTTTAATTGGATGTGAGGTTGTTTAGAAGGTATGGGATAATTGTGATAGATGGTTATGATTATCTTCTGTTAGACATAACGAGATTGTGAATTCGTATGAAAATTTCTATGTAGTTGGTTTAAGCAAAAAAGTAAATCTGATATGTAAAGGAATGTGGGGGGCAATTGTGAGCGAAGTTTGGAAACATAGAAATAGGATAGTCTTTCAAAACGGGGTGGTGGATGACGTTGAAATCTTAGCAATGGCATAGATGAAAGCATGGTTATGGGCAAAGTATAGGAATAAAGGAATGAACAACTTGTATTCTGATTGGTATCTATTTCTAGTGGGCTGTTTTGAAAATTATTAAATAAGAACAATATCGAGTGGTAGGTGAAAATATAACTTAGGGACAGTGAAGTGGGTGTGGGAGGGTAGGATGCAATGTATTTGATATGGTGTGGTGTTTGTGCTGGTTACAGGCCTTATCAACTGCAGCAGAGAATGCTTTTGAAGTCGAAGGGACATTAAGAGTTAATAAGTATTGTTATCCTACAAAGCATCTTAACATATCACTTCAACAACAAAGCCCCACTTATTCAAGAGGGATGCTGGAAAGACTTAATGGAAATCAAAACCAAGGTGCAATATACCAAGGCCACATATGTAAGGATTAATGCTTAACTAAATGTAGTAGAGTGGTTCAATGGTAGTATCCTGGAGCTTCATGGAAGCTTGATTGGTGTTCTTAACACTTGGAATTTTAATTTACTGCATTGTAATTCCTTGTCATGGTTGTACTTGTTGGGTCTATTTATAGATTTAAATAGGCAATGTTTTAGTTGTATCACATAGCAACTTGGTTACTGTTATTCAATGTAGTCAACTTACTATTAGGGGTAGGGGTTTATTTTTATTTTTATTTAATGTAGTTTTCCATTAATTTTAATTCTTTGTTGTTAAAAAAAACTATTTTTTTTTCCTGTAAAGACCAAACCCATAACATTTTTACTAATAAGCATACTGAGATGCTTTGAAGTAGCATCAAAGCGTAAAGATAATTTGTACCAAAGCTCCTTTAAGAGAAATTGGGGTGGAGTTGACCAGCATGCTGTATTGTGAAATAATGAAAATACCATTTAAGTATTTTGAGGTGTCAAAATTCTCTAAGTGAAAGGGAAAGATGATTTTCTTGAGAGAGACTTACTTTAATTAAGACATTAAAACTTACATTTTCATGTTCGTGTTATATATATATATATATATATATATATATATATATAAAATAGTTACAAGAAACATTTACCATTTAGTAGCATATAAAGAGTTGATTCTTGTAAAATTCAACATCCATAGTATTCAACACAAGTTCTCTTTTTCAAAATAAAAAATGGAAAATTTCATGATGTGGTTGCTGGAGTCACAGTCTTGAGCCTTTCTACAACACTAGGCGACAAACACAATCAGAACTTGTTCACAACCTTAATTAGCTTTCAACTCTTCCATCATTCTCCACATTCTGGTTGTTGTCTTCCTCCGTGGTGGAGTGGTGGAAACGATGGTGAGAGTCTGTTTGGATCAAAAAATTACTATGAAATGTATTATTACATTTTAAAGATAAAATCACACGTATATTTATAAATTATCAATAAATGCTTCTTTTATTTTCCTCCAGTATTTCCATCTCCACGATCTTCTTAAAACTAGCATTTGATTCAAGTGGATGAAGAAGCTCGGTCTTTAAACAAATGCCTGGAGAAATTTTACTTAAGCATAAAGAAGCTCATGTCCATCTTGGTCGTTCTCCTACAAACAAAGCCAATAATCACCATAATATTAAGTTTGACATGTTTTATGAGAACAATCATCGTTTACATTTATCTTGTTTTTGAAAATTTAATCTGTAAAATGATATTCAATATCTGCATCACAAAAAACTGCAATCATCTCTGAAAGAAATGTTTTTTAGTTTAATAACCAAATATAAACTAATGAACAAAAAATAATAAGAAATATGTAAGAGCTAGCAAAAGCTATGAATGTAATTGAGCAGAAGCTATATAATACCTTGGTACTTCCTTAATTTGATGTTATCACTCTTAGAAAAGTATATGTTTTTGCATTTTCATCGTCTTCATCTTTGCCCATGCTCCTAGCTCTTTGCCCAAACTCTTAATATTCGGAGATAACTGGAAATAGTCGTTGATGAAATTTCGGCTACTTGGTTGAGAAAACTCTCCGAATATCTACTTTATATATGCAAAAGTGGGGATGAGTAGTTCAACAAGAGGATTAAGATTAATTAATTTTTTAGTAATTTTCCTTTTGAACCGATTATTTAAATTGATTTAAAATAAAAAATATTAATGTATGCATTAAATTATTTAAGTGATGTCATTAAAAATATTACACAAAATTAATAAATGCAATAATATCTTAATGTAACATAAAATAACCATAATTTATATATTTAATTATTTGTATAATATATTAATATATGCATTAATTTAATCTATTATTATAATAAATATAGTAAAACTTTACCCAACATCCCAAATCGTAATTTGACTTTAAAAGTATTTATGATAAAATCATAAATTACATCTTTATAAATATTTTAATAGAAAACATAAGCAATAAGCGTCACTGTCCTCCTAATCGATCATTCACAAATAAATACAAACCACTATAATAAAATCAACTTTATGATGACATTATTATTATTCTTATTATAACTATTATTATTATTATTATTATAATTAATATAATATTAATATTATTAAAAATATCACTCATAATAACATTAATTAAATTAATAAAAATACTATCAATATTAATAATATTACTAATAATATAATATTAATAATATTAACATTAACAATTTTGACAATAATAATATTAATAATATTAATAATGTTAATAATAATAATAATACTAACATTAAAAATAATGTTAATAACATTAAAGATAATAATAATAGTAATAAAATTAATAATAATAGTTACAATAAGAATAATAAAATTAATATTAATTATAATAAAAATAACATTATTAATTACATAATGTTAATAATAATAATTATTCTTATTAGTAATAACATTAAAAGTTTTAAGAATGTTAATGACAATAATAATAATAATAATAATTTTAATAAAATTAATTATTACTATTGTATGCGAAAAAATTCAGAGACCTCTTTATTCTTGTATGTAGTTTTAAAGGCAGGATTACATTAATATTGGTCTCAAAATCTTGGAGATAAGCAAGCAGTCTTGTATTCCATGTTGACCTTCTAGGAGTGGTATGAACAATAATATTTTTATCAACAGGAAACAGGTTACTGACAAGATTATCATTAGTATACTAAAAATATTCATTATGCATATTACGGTCATCATAAGTTTGGACATAACGTTGCGAAATAGGAAGAGATAAATTATTAGGATCATTATTAAATGATATGGAAAATAAATTTCATGAAAAACATCTTGAGAAATATCAATTTTATGATTCTTAAGATTTAAGTAAATTTATCATTTTGTGTAAGGTTTAAAATACTAGGAAAATACTAGGAGCAACATGACTATCCAAATTTTTTTTTCTATGAGCAATAGGTGTAAGAGAATAAAATAAACACCAAAAAAATGTGTAACCTAGAAATATCACAAAGTTTGACATTGAAAAGGCTTATGATTCGGTACATTGGAACTTTTTAGTATACATGATGGGCATACTTAGCTTTAATCTAAGTGGATTAATTTGATCAAAATGTGGTTGAACTTAGCCACTATCTCGGTTCGGGTCAATGAAAGTCTAACCAAGGAGTTTATACCTAAAAGAGGTTTCAGACAAGGGGATCCACTAGCCCCTATTTTGCTCCTAATAATGGTGGAAGGGTTGGTAAGAAAAGCGCCCAGTTTGGGTGTATTAGAAGAAGTAAGGGTGGGAGCTAAGGGTGTTACTGTAAATTTATTACAGTTTGTAGATGACAGTGTTTTTCTGGCAACCGAATTACCAATGCATCCTAGCCATTAAAACCATTCTATGTAGTTTTGAAATAGTATTTGCATTAAGAATGAATTTTCACAAAAATCATGTTGGGACAATAGGGGTGAGAGAAGTGAACTTTAATATATTTTCTGATTGTCTGAATCGTGGAAGATTGATGTTCTAGGTAATTACATACTAATTTAAACTTGTACTTAATTACATATGGATTTGGATCCATATTCATAGGTAATGTAATTACTTACGAACTTTTTTTGTAGATAAAATTCATAAGTAAAATCCGTAGATAAAATTCGTATGAAATAAATTCGTACATAAAATGCCTAGGTAATGTTAAATTTAATGAGTGATAAAAATATGTATATAATAATCCGTAAGTAAATCAATAATTTCTTGTAATGAATCTAAATGAAATATTTCTCTTACCTTGAACTGTGATGTTAAAGATATCGATTTGTGACATCGTCTTTTCACCCCTCTGATGAAATATTGAGTATTTTGAAAAACTTTTATCCTTGGACTACTGTTGATAAATCTTACATTTGTGATACTCGTAACCAAACCAAATAGAGAAAGCTCTTTTTTCTCTTAGTAATACTCATACTACACATCATTTTTAACTTGTTCATATTGATATTTATGGTTCTTGTTCTATTTCCTCTAAGAATTGTAAAGATATTTCTTTACTTGATGATTTTTCTATATATATACTTGAATTTTCCTTATGCATAACAAATCTAAATTTCAAACTAATGTTGTTAATTTTATATATTATGTTGAAAATTAATTCAAAACTTCTGCACATCCTTATTTATGTTATAGTTTTAGTTTCCTGTAGATACACAACCTCTACCCTTTCTCTTTCTCAAATCCCTCAAGTATCTTCATTTAACCAATTCTCTCAACTCTCTTATATTTAAAGTTATTATCTTCATTTATTTTCTTCCTATTCCTTGGTCTCAACATTCTCAATATTTTCACTTTGTTTATTGTATTGAAAGATTTGTATAAGAAATGGTGAAATTTTAAAAATTAAAAATAATAATGAAAAGTTGTATTGCTTATATTAGTGAATAAGAAATGTTTTCTTAAAAATAAAACGGTATCTAAGTTATACATTTTTATACTATTAACTATTTAGCATTCTTTTATCAGTATTAACTATTTTGCATGTGCACGCTACGAACAATCGGTTTATGATAATATGCTTCGACTCCACTAATTAAATTCTCTACCCGTGACCCAATTTCCCATTCCTTTAATTTAAGTATCATTCATTCTTCACAAACACACTGTTATCGAAGGGAAATAATCGGATATAATAGATGTATACAAACAAACAATTAATATTACATTCAAAATTGAAATAACATTTTAAGACCTTTTATTATTCTTCATATAATTACTATGAAATGTAATATTACATTGAGATATTGACCATCACAGGTCACGGCAAAGAAGAATGGATTTTACAAATGATGAATAAATATTTCTCCTTTAATCCTTTTCATCATAGCTCTCTTCAATTATTCTCTATACATTTGAGAGGATAAAATCACCCAAGTATTTGCAAGTCATTAAAAAATTGGTTGTGATTTTCCTCTACTCTTTCCATTATAGTTCACTCTGGATTCCTGAGGGTTTCGGGAGCAGCCCGCCACATACCAAGATTTCTCAGTATTGTCGGTTGTTCCTACACACAAAGCCAATTGCCAACACAATCTTAATTTTTGTCGTGTTTTATGATGATAATCCCCATTTACAAGTAATTTTTTCTTTTACAAAAATGATGAATAGTACTCAATATATGTACCACTAAAAAAATTGCAATTTCAGTAAACCAGATGTTTTTTTAAGTTGAATAACTAAAAAAAAACACAACAATTAGAAAAGTTGTGGATCTAATTAATCCAATCCTTATATATACAATACCTTTGGTATACTTCCTTGATTTGATTTTCAGATAAATCTCATCACTCTTTGAAAGGTTTGTGTGTGTCTTCGTCGTCTTCATCGCTCTCCATGCTGCTGGCTATTTGTCTAAACTCTAAATATTCAGAGATAACTAAATATTATTTTTATTATTGGTTAAAATTCAGTAACTTTGATGAGAAAACTCTATGAATCTCCGCTTTATATAGACGAAAAAAAAAGAAGCAATTCAATGAAAGAAGATTAATATTAATGTTTTAGTAATTTTTGTTTGAACTTGATTATTTTAATATATTTAAATAAGAAAATTAATTAATGTAAGCATTCAATTATTAATTAATGTTATTAATGTAATTAATTAATGTATGCATTGTATTACTTATGTTATGTCATTAAATATATTACAGAATATTAATAAATATATTAATGTAACATAAATAACCCTAAATTATTTATTTATTCATTTAATTATTTGTGTAAAATATTAATATATGCATTAATTAAATGTAATATATAATTAATATTGTAAAACTTTAATAGTCACATCCCAAAATATCTCTCTTCCTCTCCCCACACGCAAGGCCCACATATACGGACGGTATATGGTGTTGAATTGACCATCTCATTTCCATCTTGAAATAAAAATTTATCCTTATATTTTTAATAAGTATAAGATTTTTTTTTTTCATATTTTTATCTTCATCGGAAGATAATTAATTTCGTATTCAATCTCTTACTAATACAAATAATATTTAAATATCAAAAGAAAATTAAAAGTATTCAATATCAAATGAATATATATTTTTTTTTTCATAATATCAAATATTAAAGAAACAAGTTATATATATGTATAAATATTAGATAAAAAAATAAATGAAAATTATTAAATTCATAAACAAGTTATGAAATTAAGAATAAAAAACTTATAATATAAATATTTTAGATTACTTAATAAGTTAAAAGTGTTTTACTAATTAAAACGAACCAATATCAAATAGAAAATGACTGTTAAGACAAGTATAAAGATAGAAATAAAATGAATATATGTATACTCATCTCATCTTTATACTTAATATAAAAAAATTTGATTTTATTTAGAGATATATCCATATCTAATCAATCTAGAAATTCTTATTAAAATTGAGATGAGTTGATTTGACATTTCTATACACATAGATGTACACACACTTGCACAAAACCTTGTCCATATCATATCTTATACCGCAATAGTATCTACTATGATATTAACTACAATCATAAAAGAAAAAATACCACAAAATCTTTTAAAAGGGTTAGTTAATATTCACATAATAGGATATACATACACACAATATATTACTCACAAGAATCTTAAATTGCATCTCAATGATTAATAATAGTCTGTTATACTTTACATCTTTTAAAAAATTATATTAAACATGTCTTACTAGAGATTAACACTTAATTCATTTCAAATTTTTTAATCTCCAAATCTCAAGTCACTAGTATCAAGATAATTTTCTATTACAAAGATGAATCTTCTTTTATTTTTCACAACTTTACATCATCTTAATCTACGTGATTAAAACTATTTATAAAACAAGATAATACTCTTTTCTTAATAGGTTCTTTACTCGATATTATGACTCTTGGCGTCATGATATCATCCGACGTATACATCATTATACACTTATAAAGGGTCACCATCCAAATCACATACAATATATATTACTAGTGTATCATGCAAGAGTTTACATCTCATCATCTTAATCATACTATATAATCACACATGTTTATCACCAATATAACATCATACCCTAAGTATACATTATCTAAAAAGGCTTATCACGTGTGAGAAACCTTGCTTCATTTAGTAGTGGAAGTCGTCCTCAATTAAGTAATCACTTCTCACTTAAAATATTCCAATTCCAAAGGACGAAAATAGATACTATACTTGTAATGTAGTAGTCTAATATCATAATTTGTCCAACCTTTTTATTATTTTTACAATATTTTAAAAACTATGAACTCAAGTTTACCAAATAATTAAGATAATTTGTATACATTCATTTAAAATATTTGTTCTGTATTTAATATTCGTGAATTTCATATTTAATTTTTAAATTATAATTATTCTAGATATATTCAGTACATCAAAATTCAATCAAGTGTCAATTCTTTTTATAAACATCAAGTCTAATTAGACACAACATATAAAAGCTTATTTTATAACTTCGTTTGATGCAAGCTTATAATCTGTACACTTCGTTTAATAACATACATTGTATTTGTGCGATTATAATACTAATATATAATTACTATATATAAGGTTCCTAAAATTTGGCTTTCAAAGATAGAGCAAAATAAGATAGGACTCAATATATAAGGTTCCTAAATTTAGCTTTCATGCAAGGTCCTATCTAGTGCATATTCTCATCTAACATAACCTACCCCATATACATGTTTCATTGTTACAATCATTTGAAAAAAAAAAGAGTAAGAATGAGTATTTTCTTTATCTCTAAAACTTTTCCATAAGATCTTAAATTTACAATAAAATTATTTAATTGATTAAAATAATTTCTTAATATTTTTTTATAATATTATAATCATGAATCATAACCAATCACCACTAGTACAAAAAACTAATTCTACGTCAGGATAATACGTCAGTTAAAACGGAATTGATATAAACCCTAAACAAAAATGTGATCGCATTTTTGTAAATATTTGAAGAGATATTACGTCGGTTGACTCAAACTCGACGTAGTACTACGTCAGTTGTCACTCATAACTGACGTAAAAAAGACTGAAAAAAAGTACAAATTCGAAATTTGAAAACTTTGTAATGATGCTAAAAATACTATGTCGGTTGGAAGGTGCCAACCGACATAGTATGTAGCCCATATTACGTAGGTTGAGACTTTCCAACTAATGTAATATCCTCCTCTTAGTGCGCAAGTGAATTTTGAAGAAAAATTGGTAAAATTTGGTCATATACTACGTTGGTTGGGAGCTCCCAACCGACGTAGTATGTCCCTCGAGTTAAAATTAGGATTTCAAAAGAGATATTAACTCTTGAGTATCATTTTTCTCTTCTGCTTGCATTTCTTCTCCTTCACCTTCTCCTCAACCTCGCTACCTACTCCTCACCCTTGATGCCTTCTCCTCACCCTCGTTACCTCCTCCCCACCCTCGCTACCTTCTCTTCACCCTCACTGCCTTCTCCTCTCAACATTTGTGTGGTACCGCCTCACTAGTTTTCATTTGTATTTCGCGTGGTGTTGCTTTCTCTTCTCACTAGTTTTCATTTACATCTTTTTTACTCCCTGGTTTTCATTTGCATATTTGTTGTTCACTGGTTTTGCTAAGTTTCGTTTGAATCCATTTTCGGCTTCTTCCATGTTCGTTTGGTGTGCGCAGGTTCAATGCTTGGTTCGTCACCTCTTGTCTCCTCTCTTTACAAGAAGTTAGCAAATTTGTAAAATTTATTAAAAATAATTAGAAATTTATTTTTGACCCAAATTTTTTATAAGCATCTTGATTTAGTATACATTTAATGGTAGAGTTTTTATATTGTATAAGTTTATCATAGATTTAAGGTTTGAAAAAATTAGGATGAAAAAACTTCATACGGCCATAACTTTTGATAGAGAGCTCGGATTGAGACGCTCCAAAAATGAAAGTTTCTTGGAATGGAGTAACGAATTCGCTAAGCAACCGCCAAAGGAGGTTGGGCCTCCGAAAATTTCAAAATTTCATCGTTTAGGGTTCCTTTTTTATGTTTTTGTTATTTTCACCTTTTTTTTTTACATTGTAGCCTTTTATTTCACTTATCTATAATTGCTAGAAAGTTCTAATTTTTTTTTTGTGTTTTCTTGTATCAATTAGAGATTTATCAACCCATTATTTTTTTTTATAAAAATAACTTTTTATGTTGGTTCTACAACTAACGTAATAGATGACTTTTTACGTCAGTTCTAGCTTACAATCAACTTAAAAAGTCATCTATTACGTCAATTGTAGCTTACAACTGACGTAGTATCAGTTATTTTGGTTGGGTATATGATGTCGGTTTCTATTTTCAACCAACGTAGTGGTGTACATATTACATCGGTTGCATAACCGACGTTGTATGTCCAAGACATTCTATGTCGCTTACATCTACGTAGGTTGCATAACCGACGTAGAATGTCTTCTAGAATCGACGTAAAATACCACTTTTCTACTAGTGCACGTCGAAGATAAATCAGATTATTTACAATAGTCATTTACATCAGACTACATAAACTTTTATCAAATCCACATATTTTGAATTTAAAGTCTAACACTTTCAAATATCCATCTATTAATAGTCATAAGTATTTGTTTGGTCCGAGAATTTTGTGTATGCATGTATTTTTGCAAGTATCAAAGCAATAAAATAGGAAGGTGAGTTGGAAAAAAGAACGAGACAATGATAGTTACGTGATTATATTATTAAGTAGATATCTCTAAAGAAGTCACTACAAGGATGAGGTACTGGGAAACAAGATGCTTGTCATCCTTATCATTTTGAGATGTTATGTCTTGTTTTAGTGTGGAGCAGTTTGGTGGAAAAACATCTTATTAGTAATTTTTGAGAGTATGATAGGTGAAACAGGTTTAAGGCTTATGTATATATTTTTTTGGGTACAAAGAGTTGGAATATCTTAAATATTTCCATTTGATTTATTCCTTATTGTTGATTAAAAAAATAATCATATGTATTTAAAATTTAAACTTGTAATGAAACTCGTCACATGACCATCAGACCCATTTAATAACGTTTTTTAAGCATCATGGAGCCTATAACATGTTAACATTATACCTCATAGTGTACAACAAGTGAGGTCATAAGCCCCCACATATACAAGATGTATGAGATAGAGAACTATGCCATAAAATACAGTCAAGAGGACATTGGAAAATAAAGTGTGAAACCTATTATTTACTTTATTTATCTAATTATGTTCATCAATCTAGAGTATTCATATCATTACCGTCTATTTCCTTAAGTTTACATGATCTTTCTCTAGAATTTATATATGTATATAATAATCCATAAGTTTTTAAAAATTTTTCGTAGAATTTTACTTTCTTGTTTATATATCTTAACTATTTTCAGTGTAATTTATTTTAAACTTCAATATTGTATTTCATCTTTCCATACTCATTTTTCATATTTTTTTTTTGGCATTTATTATTTATCCACAAAAACTTCAACTTAAATTAAAGAAAGTCCATCACTATAATGTCTGTATCCATAATGTTTTAAAGAAATAGAAAACGAGATTACTTTCCTAAAAAGTAGAGCAAAATTTTGCAGAACAAAATTTAATGTAGAACAAAATTAAAATAAATAGAATCTTAAAATTTTGCATGTTGAAACGCTGAATAAAACTAAACATACTGCATATTTAGAATAATATGCCAAAGTAAAGAATTAGAGATTAAAATTTACTCCTTACCTTAAATGAAGTCATGGTATCCTAAGATTGAAAATGCAACACATGAAGATTATCTTGCAGTACATCAAACTTAGGCCTTTCTTTTTTTTCTTTTTATAAAATTGTTAAGATATAGTTGTATTTATATCAACATCCAATTTCATCCGAACAAATAAAATTATTTCAAAATAAAAAATATATAAAATTAAAATAAAAACTTTGTGTTATGTAGTTTTTATCATAGTTTGTCATTAAATAAATAAAAGAAGAAGAAAAAGTTTTAATTTCATTTTTATTTTAATGAATAAAGTTTTGAAATAAAATTTATGAAAAAAGAAAAGGAAAAAACAAGAAAGTAAAGTAAAAAAAGAAAAGGAAAATAATAATAAATAAAATAGGAAAATAAAATAAATAAGTAATGAATAAAAAAAACGAAAAAATATAGAAAAATAAACAGAAAACAAAGGGTTGGGTTTGTTTTAAATAAACTGCAGAACAATAAAAAAATAAAATAAAACTCTTTAAGAGATTCAGTCAGAAAATAATTTGTCTTTGAATAAAGTCCAAATTAATAAAGGGTTCATTTTGAAAAAAAAAATAAAGTAAATTAGTTTGTGTCTACTCCATTAAAAGTGTGTTAAAAAAGAAAAATAAAATTGATATTTTGCACCCTTCTTATTAAAGTCTTGTCACATCATATTTTTTCTCTCCACTGAAAATTAATTTAAAATTTAAACAAAAAAAGGTTAATTAATGAAAATTTGAACATTGGCAGGGAGAATCTAATAATAACTGGTGGTTATTCTGCTTACTTGCAAATAATGATATTAATTGAATATTATTATGCTTAATTGCAAATAATGGTAATAATGGATGGTTATTGTGCTTAATTGCAAATAGTTCTGATTGATTCTGATTTATTCTTCAACATCAAACTGAAATTAGTGGGCAAGTTCATTGAATGATCTAGCGGATCAATTGAGGGGTATGAGGAAATTTATAAAATAAAAAAAAATAAAGAGGGGGGAGGATTGACTCTGAGCAGTATTTTACACCCATCTTTATAAAAATCAGAGAATTACACTACATTTTTGGATAGAGCACTAGGTTACACACGAAAAAATAACTGAAGATCTGGATACTTGAATTAGAAGAAAGATGTGAATTTTGTTAAAGCTGATCTTCAACTGGTATGTCTTGATCGCTCAACCTCATGTGGTTGTTCTGTTTGTTCTTATTTTGTTTGCCCTGGTTTTGTTTGTTTCGACCTATTAAAAGTTCAATATCACGATTATTAGTATTTGTATTGCTAGTAAATAATTTTGCATTATAAGTTTGTTCTTTTTAATACCGGAGATGTTGCTCTAAGCACGTCTTATATTTGGTTTTTCTTATAATGGAAATGCTGCTCTAAGCCTGTCCCGTTGTTTATTTCTTCCTATAGATTGTTGTTTCACACTGTCTCAGAGGACCCAAAAAACGAAACCCTACATCTCAGTAGATCATGGAAGCAAGAATATCATAGCACTCAAAAGAACCCTAAACCATTTTTTTTTATTATTATTATTACCATTGCTTTTTTTTTTTTACTTTAGTTTTCTTAACAAATCAATAAATAATGTTTTATTTCAAATAAAATTGTGAAAATATTAAAAAATATATAGAACATTTCCAAATTTTAAAGAAAAAATATAAAATGTTTTCTAGAAATTAATAAAATATATAAAATATTTTCCAAAAGTTAATAAAGTATCAAATTTTGAAATTAAAAATATATAAAAAAGTTTTCAAAATAAAAAGTATAAGTAAAACAGTTTTCAAAAATAAAATAGTTTCAAAAAGAAAAAAAATAAAAATTTAACAAATTTAAAATATCAAATATAACCAAACAAATTCTTAAATTAGAACTATGTGAATCCTGATTTTCTATCACGGATAGAGATACGTAGGACTAAGGTCAATCCTTGTCGGGCTCAAAAATAAAAAATAAAAAATATGTTTATTTGTCTTATTTTTGCTTATTATTTTTGTTCACATAATTGTTATTTATTTGCATTATATTTATTAACATGTTTTCTTTTTCTTGTTTATATATTTGTTTTGTCTTTTTAGATTTGTTTGTTTTGTTATTTTATTTTCTTTATTCATATTATTATTGTTATTATTTCGGAAAAATGACATTTTTATAAAATCACATTTATTTTTATTCATTTGATTAAAGGTACCGTCTTACGACGGACGTTGTGGGGTGTTAATACCTTCTCCATACGTAACTGACTCCCGAATCTTTGAATCTAGTTCATAGACATTTTTATTTTTAGTTTTTCTATGATTTTCCATAATAAATTATGTTTGTGACTCCATTCTCTACTAAAATCTTTTAAAATTAAATTTTGATTGTGATCCCGGTTGCGATAATTTATACGTAAAGTTCTTCACAAAATTCTAAAAAAATAATAAAATAGCATCGGTCAAAAATGGATGTAAAAAGCTAAAAATTGATGCTTATGAGTTACGTCGGTCATGTAACGGACTTAAATCAGTAAAAGCTATTCAAAGTTAGTGTCGGTCACAAAACAGACGTAAATAGCGTCGACTTGATTGTCACTAAAAATTGAAACATTTAGGGTTGGCAAAACCGACGCAACCTAGACATATTTGAAAAAGAAATTGAGCAGATCTGACAAATTTCATGTACGCAGTTAAATTTCAAAATTCAATAACATCACCAACATTCATTTAAAATTTCATATAACATCCACAATATTACAAACCAACACAAGATCAAATTTCAAACGCAATTTGAACAACAACAATATAGAATAAAACAATTTTGAGAGTCAGATTACCAATAATAAAGAAAACCACTTTCAATCACATTTTCAACAACATACAACAAAATTAATTTAACGAGAACTTAAAGAAGCAAATGCAAATGGCCACAACAACTAACAAAAACAAAATACACAAATTTGCACTCATGGATGACGACCACGATTGAGCACCCACTCATCCAAGTAATAAAAAGATACCAAAATCAAACAAAAGTTACCTCCGTCGGAGCTGAAGAACACCCGTTAATGGCCACGAACGTGTTCGGCAACAAAGAGCTAATGGAGACCAAATGGTGCAAAATTAATCAGTGAAAAAAATCTAGAGTCAAATTAAATTACTCTTCAGAAGAATTGGAGATTGGAACCAAAACAATCAAAAGAGTAGAGAAGGAGAAGCGAGGAGCGACGTTGCAAAAAATTAAAAATGAAAGGAGATACTGAACCCTAAATTTAAAAGAACCATTGCATCGTCTTAGCCGATGCAAAACATCCTTACGAATAACATCAGCCTAGCTAACACAAGTCATTCCTTCTCAACAGCGTTGACTAGACCGACACAAATGCTACATTATTTAGCATAAGCAAAGTCGACTTAACTTCTCTTTTCAAATAGTGTTCTTGTTAGAATGGATATGACCGACTTTAATTTTCTTTTATTTTTTACGTCTGTCTAGAGTGAACTAAACCGATGCTATTTACGTTTATTATTTAGCTTATGCAATTTTATTTTAATATTTTCATATTTTTTATAGTAAAAATAAAGATAAAATAATTAAATAATTACATTGGATCTTTAATATGACTGACCACGATTGAACAATAAGAGTTTTTATTTTTATTTTTTTGCTCTCAATTCCATCTGTATCTTTTGGTTTTTTTTTTTAATAGTTTCTATAGGTTGCATTTGGAATGCCACTACCACTTCTATTTGTCACCATGTTTATGCAAGTTATAAAAGATAAGCAAAACCCTGTATTTTAGCATACTTGTTGTGTATAACCTCTTTATTATTTTCTTCCTTTGTATTTTCAATTCAATGTAATGCTAATGATATGCAACTTTACACTATGTTTAAAAAAAACATTGAAAAATCCTGTCTGTAAAGAGTACGCCATTTCCCTAACATCTCTGAGCATTTTGTAAAGTGACACCCACATTCAGGGTTAAGTCCTTTGAACTGGATTTTCATTTATAACTTGTGCGTTTTCATCAACTGCATTTAATTATTTTTATCCTCCCGAACTCATTTTCAACTGATAGACTGATTTGAGTTCAACTTGCAACCTGTTTTATAATTTTTTTCACTATTGATCATTTCTTTATATCAATAAAAAAAATTTAATATAAAAGAGGCAATAGGATTATTTCAATCCTTGTATAAATATCTCTACAAAGTAGTGTGTTGTTTTACATTTCTTATTACAATATGTAGGACTTATAAAAAATGTTGTATAGTCTTGATATACAACTTCTCCAAAAATATTAGATAACAGTTTAAAGTGCCATTGAAAATTAATATATAATTTGAGAAGAGAAAGTTCAATTGCCTGTATATGTACATTTACCAAAGAAATTTTGTGTTCTAAAAACAATATCAGCCTTAATATCTATCTGAAAGTGCTCATTCAATTTACATAGCCATAAATGTAGCTAGTCCTTTTGGTGTATGAAATGACCAACTGTTAAACATATTTTAATATTTTATAAGTTGTGGTTCTTATTTCATTTTATATGTATATAACCTAGCTTCTATATCCAAGTGTAAGAGTGGTCCGATAACGGTCAGATAGCGGGTGGTATGATAGATCCAATAATTTAGTTAGAATAATTTTTGATATTATAATAAGAAGTTAATTTTAAGTTTAACTCAATCTTATAAAATCGACTCTTAAGATAAAGTCTGCACTCACTTTTTAAACTATTAAAACGCTTCATTTCTAGTCAATGTGAGATCTCGAACAAACAATTCAATTACATTACCACCTTGATGCTTTGCAATTCCTACCTATCAATCCTGCCCTTAAAAATTTATTAAATTTTATATTAACTAATATGTCATAAATAATACATTTAATAATGTTATTAATTCTAATATGGAAAATAATTGACAAAACCCGTATTAAGAGTTAATTAAATGCATATTTGTGTTGGGTCCACACGTTATTTTAGTCTAATGAAATAATGGTACTGTTGGACAACTTTAATTAATATTTTTTTCTAAATAAAAGAGTTATATATTTTAAAATTTATTAACCAGCTGCTATTAAATGAAAAAATATTGTTAAAAAGATAAAACAAATAACAAAAAATGTAGAAAGTCACACCAAACTCATGTAAAAAGAAAAAAAAATTCTCTTTACAAAAGAAAAAAAAAGTTAAAATTTAATATAAAATATATAATATTAACAATTTATTTAAAAAATAATAATAATTTTTTCAAATAATTTAAACGGACAATTCATTTAATATAAACGATTAATATTTAACTATTTGTATTAAATTTCAAACGAAAACTGTAATTTACATAATATATGCATGAATATAATATTTAATTTAAATAAATTATTATAACAAAAATAATATATATATATATATATATATATTGTCTTTGTTGCCTTCATCTTTGCCTAATGAACTTGTTTCTCGCCATTTGATACTTTGTTGAAAGTTCTATAAAATCAAATATATGTAACGAATACCTCAAATAAAAGTAATTGACACTAATTAAGTATTTTACGTTTAAATTTAGTAATTATCATCATTAAAATATCATTTCAGTTCCGTTGACAATTCTATGAATATCCGTTATATATATTTATTATTAAGCATAATTTATTATTTTTAATAAATTAATATATATAAATATGTTAACTTTTAATTGTAGAAATTAATATTTTGCTGTTTACAATACACACATTTATTATTTATTGAATAGACGCATTTATCATAAATAAGATAATATTAATCACTATATTAATTGAATATAATATATAATTATTATGTATATTAAATAATATATTTAATTCAATGAATAACCTCTTTCTAGTACATCATAATTAAAATAGATATTTTAATAGTAAGATGGTAGAATTATTAAATATGATTTATTATTTTTGGTAAATCAATATATATTCATATGTTAAGTTTTAATGGTTGTGTAGCAACTAATATTTTACTATTTATAATACACACTTCTATTATATTTTTTAATAGATGCATTTATCATAAATATGGAAATATTAACCACTATATTAATTAAATGTAATATTTAATTATTACATATATTAAATAATATATTTAATTAAGTATATAGAATCTTTTCTATATATAAAATAGTTAAAATTAAGATTTTAATTTTATGATTGTAGAATTATATATATTAGCAGCCATTCAAATTTTATAATAGTAACACAGGAAAATCGAGGATCATCGATTTGTTTCAGATATTTCGTTGTTACTTTCTTAAATAAAATGACTCAATTCATATAAAATCTAACATTATCTAATCAGAATTAACGTAATGAAATTTCAATTGTGTTTTTAACCTTACAGTTTTCTCCCTCCATAAATGAATTGAGTTTTATTTAAAATAAATTTTAAATTCAATTCAAAATTAAAGTAGTTTCTATTACAACTTTGATCTTCTTTAATAAATAAGTTTTAATTAAATTAAAATATAATTAAAGTATTTTTAACATTCATCTCTGGCTTTTTTTTATGAAATTTAAAAATTTTAGTCACATATTATAATCATGAAATAAAATAGATATAAATAGTGTTGACTTGACCGTCACTAAAATAGAAACATTTAGGATTGATAAAACTAACGCAATCTAAACATATTTGAAAAAAAAATTAAACTAGCCTAACGAATTTTATATACGCAATTAAATTTTAAATTTCATTCAAAATTCAATAACATCAACATTCATTCAAAATTTCATATAACACCCACATTACCACAAACCAACACAATTTGAATAACAATAATATAAAACAAAATGATTTTGAGAGTCCGATTACCAATAACAAAGAAAACCACTTTTAATTATATTTTCAACAATATACAACAAAATGAATTTAACGAGAACTTAAGAAAGCAAATGCAAATGGCCACATCAACTAACAAAAACAAAATACACAAATTTACATTCATGGATGATCACCATGATCGAGCACTCACTCATCCAAGTAATAAAAAGACACCAAAATTAAACAAAATTTACCTCTATCAGGGCTGAAGAACACTCGTTAGTGGGCACGAACGTGTTGGATAACAAAAAGCTAATAAAGATTAAGTGGTGCAAAATTAATCAGTGAAAAAAATCTATAGAGTCAAATTAAACTACACTTAAGAAGAATTAGAGATTGAAACCAAAACAATCAAAAGAGTAGAGAGGGAGAAGTGACTAGCGACGTTGCAAAAAATTAGAAATGAAAAGAAAAACTAAACTCTAAATTTAAAAGAACCATTGTATTGTCTCAGCTTACGCAAAACATCCTTACAAATAGCGTTGACCTAACTAAAGCAAGTCATTCCTTCTCAGCAGCGTTAAGTAAACCGACACAAACGCTACATTATTTTTAAACATCAGTAAAGTCGACTTAATTTTTCTTTTCAAATAGCATTCACGTTAGAGTGGGTGTGACCGACTTTACTTTTATCTATTTAAAGTGGATTAAACCGACGCTATTTACATCTATTATCTAACTTATGTCATTTTTTTCGTAACTATTTTTTAAAAAGAAAAATAAAGATAAAATAATCAAATAGTTACATTGGATCTTTAATGTGAGTGACCACAATTGCACAATAAGAGTTTTTATTTTTATCTTTTTGCTTTCACTTTCCATCCCTAACTTTTAGTATTTTTTTTTTTTTTCTGTAGTTTCTATAAGTTGCATCTAGAATGCCACTACCACTTCTATTTGTCACCATGTTTATGCAACTTATAAAAGATAAGCAAAGCCCTATATTTTAGCCTAACTGTTGTGTATTACCTCTTTACTAGTTTTCTCCTTTATATTTTCAGTTCAATGTAATGCTAATGATATGTAAGTTTACATTATTTTTGCAAAAAACATTGAAAAATCTTGTTTGTAAAGAGTACACCATTTCCCAACATCTGTGAGCATTTTGTAAATTGAAACCCACATTCATGGTTAATTCCTTTGTACTGGATTTTCATGTATAACTTATGCGTTTTCATCAACTGCATTTAATTATTTTTATCCTCCCGAACTCATTTTCAACTGGTAGACTGATCTGAGTTCAACTTGCAACCCTTTTTATAATTTTTTCCCACTATTGAACATTTCTTTATACCAATAAAAAATTTTAATATAAAAAAGGCAATAGTATTATTTCAATCCTTAAATAAAAATCTCTACAAAATAGTGTGTTGTTTTACGTTTCTTACTACAATATGTAGGACTTATAAAAATTGTTGTATAGTCTTGATATACAACTTCTCCAGAAATATTTGATAACAGTTTAAAGTGACATTGAAAATTAATATATAATTTGAGAAGAGAAAGTCCAATTGTCTGTAAATACATTTACCAAAGAAATTTTGTGTTCCTTAATCTCTATTTGAAAGTGCTCATTCAATTTACATAGCCATAAATGTAGCTCGTCCTTATCTTGTATGAAATGACTAAGTGTTGAACATATTTTAATATTTTATAAGTTGTGGTTGTTATTTCATTTTATGTATGGCGGTTTTAACGTGTCATATATGTTATGTATATAACATAGCTTTTATATCCAAGTGTATTCCACCCATTCCTTTAGCATAATAGCCCTTTAATTTGTACGAATTATAGTCTCTCATGTATCTGATGTGAATTAATCTCTAAACCTTTTTCTCATAGCAATTATTAGTACACTCTATCAAACAGTGAACTTTAAGTCTTACAAAACCGACTCATAAAGTGAGGTTTGTATTCATTTTATAAACCATTAAAAGGTCTTATCTTTAATTGATGTGCGATTTCTCCAACACACCTCCTCACGTCGAGACTCCTTAACTCGAGTGTAAAATTTAAGTGTAAGAGTAGTTCGATAACGACCACATAGCGAGTGACCCGATAGGCCGAACAATCTTACTAGGATAGGCTGTGAGGTTTGCCCCACTTTCTAAATTAATGAAAAACTTCGTCTATAGTGGATGTGGGATCTCCAACAAACATTACCACCTTGATGCTTTACAATTCGTGCCTATCACTCCCGCCCCTTATATTTTCCTCATTGCATCTAAAAAACGTATATTTCTTCCCATTTTCCTGGAATACAATTTATTCCTCCTTAAGAGCCTACGTTCTACCAAAATGGCCCCTCTTACTACACATATTTTATACATGTTTTTGAACACAAATATCAATCAAATAGAGCATGAGAAATTAATTTTTGAAAATTTGCTCATTATCCAAGTGCAGACTTTTATATGTAGTGCCAATAACACTTCCTCTCCTTCATCTCTCTCATTTTTAAATACAATATTATTCCTTTTGTTAATATGCTCTATACTTACCACTCATACACATTTCCAAATATGACTCCCATTACTATTGAGTTCTAACAAGTAGAATTGTTGCAAATGTTGCTTTTGTTTGTTATGTTCCAGTACACTTACTCCAATCCAAAAATAATACGTGTTTACCTAAAATCTGATAACCATTAACTTTTTCAATTAAATCACACATTACACACAAGTTACTTTGTAATGTCACTCTCCTTCGACTTATTAATGTATTGAGTATTACATTTCCATAAAGGGCTTTAGAGTATTATAAAGCTACACTTGTATTTAAAAAAGTCATATTAGTTAGATTAGGTTTTCAATCAAAATTTGCGTCTAAAGCGGTGGATGCACAACAAAGTAGCAATTGATTTGATTAAACGATGTCTTTCAAAGATGAGAGAAAGGGGAATCTGGATAAGATCATGCGAGACGAATTCACAACGTTAAGTTGTTAAAAGAAAAACTATATACAACATTAAAAACATCAACGATCTTAAGGTAGTGATATTTTGATATAACTGTTCATTTTTTACATTATTTAACACTAATATATATTATTATTTTATTTATATATAATATTTTATTAACAAAATACAATATTAAACGAAAGTTTAATATAAATAGTAATGTCAAACTGCTATTTTTTATCGGATAAAGTGACAAAATTGACCAATCAAGGTATAATGAAATGAAAAATTGAGGTGAATCATTCACCCTTTTTGTCCATTATTTGCTTCATGTTTGATCCGCCCTCAGATGTAAGCAGCACATATTTGTCTCCAAGATACCTGATAATGGTCCTCCATAATGCAGCTACTATTGATTTGTTTCAATTTTGTTGCATATACAGATTCAATAATGTTTCTCTTGATACACTCAAGTTCTTTGTCCTCAGTCTTGATTTAGATGCCTTTCCATCCTCTCATGTTTCTATAGAGCCAATAAAATTAAATCTTTTGCAATACAATGAACTAGGCTCGTATTTATTTTATCAACAACAAAAATTAAGCACAGAATCTAAAGGACGGCGATATCTGCCTTCTAAAGCAGCACAGAATCCAAAGGACGGCGATATCTGCCTTCTAATTGCAGTGTTTCCCAATCCCTGTCCTTCGGATACTTTGGTTTTGCAAAATTTTCATTTGAAACCTTCGTATCTGTGTTCACTTCATTCCCTTAGCATTAGCATTTTTGTTGTCATAGCACCCACCAATTTGAGGCACCTGCAACACATTTCACATTTCCCAAAATTTGTTAGAAAGTGAGAAAAGAAATAAGCGTTTTCTACATCTTTGAATCCGTTAATGTTTTTTATACGTTGAATCATCTCTATCTAGCTTCTGCAAATGCTGGTAAAGTGTAGCTAGTCGAAGTTATGGAGGAAGAGAAAGAACAAGGAATAAAAGGTGCCAGAGAAGAGAAGAAAAGAAAGGTGTGGTGTTACCTTTGGTACTTCTTTGATTTGATTTGGGATGAAAATCATCTGCTCTAAAACAAATATATTCATCGTCGTCTTCGTCTGTGCCTTGGCTGAGACCCATTTCAATATCTAAATATTGATAGATAGCCCACAGAGTTATCTTTGCTGTTTGTGGAAATGGGATAGTTTGATTGAAAATTCTATGGATCTACGTTATATATAGATCTAAGCTGACACGGACATGAGTAGACCTAAAGATTAATATGAACTATGTTTTAACAATTTTCCTTTTGAAGTGAATATTAAATTAATTTTAAACAAAAATAATTAATGTTGAGCTGTAAATAAAATTAAAATATTAAATTTAGAAGATGTTTTTTATATGAAAAAAACAGCAGTTACTACGACCGTTATAATAATAAGGACAAAATTCTAAGAAATATATGTACACCAAAATAATTATAAAAATATTTTTTCTTTATATATATATATATATATATATATATATATATATATATAAATATATATAAAGACATCAGATAAAGAAGACGACTGACCGACCACTCAACGATTATATAAGTTAATCGTGTAGTAAATAAAACTAAAAGCCTCTAAAAAAACAAAATACAATACCATGTGAATCTTTTTATGTATTCAATACCTATGGATAAAGAAAATTACAGTATATCTATAACTGTTTAGTCCAAAGATTTTGTTTTCTAATTGCTTAAAAAGTTGAAGTTTGCAAATGCTTGTTTTTGTCAATGTTCGGTTTAAGAAAAGCATTTTTTTTGGAAAATGTTATTTCAACTATCTGTACTGTATAATATGGAAGATTTCTCTGATCATTCAATCCACAATCTTTCCAACAAAACGACATAAAGAGATACTTTTAACATTTTTTCCTATTATAAAGATGTAGAAAACATGAGAAGCAATTGCCTTGAAAAAGAAGTTGTTCTTTGGGAAAATTTGTTACTAGGTTTCATTAGTTGGACGGCTTCTTCATGCACCTCCCTAATTCTAGAATCACAAAAATATCTTTTAAAATTTGTATTTCATACCACATAATTTGGAATACAATTTTTTTTAACTTTAATTATAAATTTCAAAATATAACTTTTTATATTTTAAATATATAATTTGAAATATAATTATCTTTCATTTCGAATTATTGTATAATTCAAAATAACTTTTTTTATTCTGAAATATAAAAAATAAGATTAACGAATAAAATAAAAGGATAAAATGATAGATTCGCTTTGACTCCTGATGGCCACAAAGAAAGTATAGAGGTGCATGAAGACGCAGTCCATTAATTGCTTTATCTTATATTTTGGGTCTGTTAATGCTGGGCCCTGTTTGAAGATAGTTCCTAAGAAGAGTAAGTTACTGTAAGAAAAAATAAAATAATATATTATATTATATATTCAAATAGAGTTACAGATAATGAAGTTTGGTTACAAATTAATTAAATAAAAATTAATATTTTCCAATTGTTTTTTCATTTAAAAAATAATAGCTGACTTAACAATTAACAAACAAAATTACTTTTGTTTTGATATCTAGGTATAAAAATTTGTAAGACATTAAAAATCACAATATTACGCATGAAATTAGTCTTTAGTCCAGTAAACATAGAAAACTTACTATAAAATAGAAGAAAATTAACTTTGTCTCTCAGGAAAAAAATAACTATATTTACATTTATCAATCGATAATTTTCTTCATAATATAAAGTTTACGATGAGAAATCTGTAAAAATAAATAAAATATTTAATTATATTTTATTTCTTAAAATTTTTGTCATTCTTAAATTCTGAATTTGATAAATTAAAATATATTTCTAAATTTTGAAAACTAAAATCAATTTCACTCTTTGATAAATTAAAATTAAATAAATTTTAAATAATATTTCCTTAATAAATAGAGGATAGAAATTTAGTGAAATATTTCATCCTTAAATAAATTATGATTTTTGAAGTAACTATATAAAAATACTACTAATTAAAGTTGCATTGTTTCTGAGGATAGTGTTTGTATAGTCTCAAAATATTAGAAATTTAGTTAATTAAAAGTTGTGTTGTCTCTAAAGTAAATATAATACTAGCTATGACTTTACATTTATTTATATATTAAGTTGTAAAGGTGAATATTTATAATTCAATGCAGTGTAAACCACGTGATTAGTACCGTTTAAAATTATGATTATGTTTGATAAAATTAGTTGAAAATTAAAAAGCTAGCGTAAAATAATAATTAGAATATGGTTAAATTATTGATATATTTTGTGTTTGGTATAAAATAATATAAAGTTTAAATCTGACAAATCTAGCCAAAATACAACCCACTCGATTATTTGCTACTAAATGCCAGAGTAGTTATACAACACAGATTTAATTACTGATCTATAAATCTGTAAATTTAACAAAAACATTCAACTATCCCACCTTAATTATGAGAACATTATCTGCCCTTAATACGTTTTGAGTCTTATGAAATAAAGATGAAATCATCATAATAAATAAATTAAAATCCTATTATTTGATTGATACTTATGAAATAAAGATGAAATAAATATAATAGTTAATCTTCAAAATAATTAGTTTAAAAAATATAACCAATATAACCCAAAATATATTAATCTATTTTGGGCATTGCATTGCTAATGACACCCCACCTTTTTTTATGACAATATCTCTAATGTTTAACACCCTCTCTCATCATAACAAAATAAGTTTTTGTTGTATATCTGAACAAAATCTTGTCGAAATACGTTGTAGAGACATGTTTTCTTTATCTAACTCAGCAAGATTTTGGCAAAATAAGAAAAAAATATATTTTCATTGCATGTACAGGATCATGTCAACATTCATAACGTAAATTTTGTTGTTTATTTTGCTATGATCTTCTCTAGATACAATGAAACGTGTTTTTGTTCTTCATCTAGTGTAAATATACAAAGAAAGTTTCCATTGTATTGTAGGAGTCTCAAAATATTTAAATATTCTTGTTAAAAAAAATATTAGCAGGGAAGTTTTAATAGTAATTTTGCTGTGACAATATTAATAGTCTAATATATTTTAAAGTTTTTGTTTGTTGGGCTAAGTTGGATGGCTAATTAGAATCAAGAGTCACTCTTGGACCTTCTCTTTAGACTGATAGGTGCCCCACTTCGATAGATTAATAACGAGAACAACATATTTACTTTTTAACACAGGTTGAATTATTTTATTATATTAGATAATAATTTCTATACTGAATAACTAAAATTGGTGTATTTCTAGTAGTAAGAGTAAAATTCACGTTGATTAAGAATAAATACCTTCTAAAGGAAAACTACACAAAGTAACTATAAGATTGTATATATGTTATGAAAAAAATCACTTAGTATGCAAAATTAAATTGTAATATTCTCTTTCTTTCTAAAAAACTTATGTAAAAGTGCATATAAACAGTCACACCATCAGTCTAAAATTATGCATAATTTTTTTTCTAAAATAATTTATATATTTTTGTGACAAAAATAAATCATCCGTAACACTGTTTTTAGTCACTATTAGTTAAGAAGTGTTAGTTCTTTAAAGTGATCATAAACACTTAAAAGGGACATGTAAATAGTTGATTACTTGAAGCATGTTTTCTTACTCAAAGTTACAATTATTAATATAGTTGGTTAAGTGTAATAAATATATCAACTTCAATATTAACTTCTGATAATATATATATATATATATATATATATATATATATATATATATATATATATATATATATATATATTTATTGTTTAGCATTAATACCAATATTATTACTAGTAAATATTAAAAGAAATAAAGTATATACAAGTCATAATGTTTTATATTCATATACTTTTTTTTTATCATGTATTAATATTTTAATCATTAAATTTAATGGACTATTAGTCATCAAATCTATTATATTCTTATTGTTCTTCTAACTGAGAATGATGAAGATATGTAACCTAATGTAAAAGTAAGTATAAATTGTGTCATTTGTTCTCAAAATAAATGTGAATCTTATTGAGAAACAATTATCATGTCCTTCAAGTTCTAATTTTCTTTAGATAAGTTTTACATAAGATGTCACATTTTTTCATATTTAAACATTTAAATAACTTGTAGAAGAAGGTTTGAATATCTTATCCATTCATTCCAAACAATAAACTCATCCTCTTTTATTCATTCCCCGACCAACATGGTAGAAGATATCATTAGATGGATGACTAGACACACCATTCTCAAATTTGTTCTATGACAAGCCTCTATAAGAAGTTTTTCATAGTCATTTTAAGAAAATAAAAGTGAGTTTCAATAGTAATCAAGCATGATTAATGCATCATCTACACATTCTAAACTTCTAGTAGTTCAAATAATCCAAAATTTAAATCAGTCATCACTTAGACATATTTTTTGCATAAGAAATAATGACTTAAAAATTTTAAGTGGTATAAAAAGCATCTAACTTACAACAAAAATATTGGGTCATAATGGACACTTGTGCATTAGTCTTAACAAACTTATGAGTTTTTGAAAAAATATCACAACACGTTCGAGGGATACCTGTATTTTTTTTTTTCACAAAAAAAAAAATAATTTAGTTGTGTTTTTAATTTGAATGAAAAATAATAGTAAATTGTATTATTAGGGAATGATTATTTCGTATGTGACGAACCATTAAAGGAATTTTCATTATGAACATTAGTTTTTGCATTATGTTGTCAATCCTTGTTGCTTCACTATTGTTACAATTATTCTAACTACTTACAACACATTTATTTTGTGTATAAAAACACAATTCAAAGAATTTAATAATGTTGTCGCTTAAGTGTGAACATAATTTCATTTAAAACAAAAAACAATTAAGTGTTTTAAAACATTAAAAATAAAACTCGCTTAACCATTAACATAATGTCACTTAGAATAAAATACACTTAAGCTTTAACCTTATTAAATATTATGTTGCTTAAGCTCGATTTATGGTTTGCTTAAGTGTGGACTATTTAGCAAATATTACTTAAGTGTTACTTATAGAATGCTTAAGCGAGATCCACTTAAGCGTGTACACATCGTTAGAGCAAAACTCGCTTAAAACACTCATTGAAACTCACTTAAGCACCCATGTGTAATGAACCAAAAGTATTTTGACCACCATTCAAACAACCACCCATAATTATGCAAATATTAGTAAAAGTAGGGTGAAATTTTATTATAATACAAAGTTAATGACAAAGTTTGCTCTTCAAGGATCGAGAACACAATGTTATAACTATAAATCAACATGATGCTATAGTTGCAAATCAACGCAATGCTTAAGCTAAAGATGAGATGGGCATCATATTTGCACAATAAAGAAGAATATTTTCAACAACTAACACTTCCTACTTTTTCTCCCCATTAAGAACAACTTTAACCATTAAAAAAAATGAAGTTTAACTTGCTTAAGCATGCATAAGGTCTACGATCAAGATTACATTAATTTGTGTATTGTGACATGCTTAAGTGCAACTCAAGTTACACTTAAGTGATTATTCAATATGTTTGGCACTTAAATGCAATTTACTGTAACATAAGAGACATTGGGATTTCTAGTACATGCCTAAAATGAGGTCATTTTAGCTGTTTGGAGAAATATATTAAATTAGAGATTTAAAAAGTATATAACTTGACATGCCACATTAAGCACCTCTTCCGCAACCACGATGTCATTATGGGTGATCTTAGTCAACAAGTTTTGTTTTGTTCCTACTATTTCTATTAAGAATCCTTTGTGACTCTCATATGTTATTTTAACATCATGACTTCTCCATACAATAAACACATCTTCCATGATAGACAAAAAAACATCGTCTATATTAGTCATGATTCTTGTCAAGATTATATTACATAAAAATAGTTTCATCCTATACAAAATCAAGTTTTGTTTCTATTTATCTATTCTATTAATAGTTTTTTAAAAGTTCATTGTGCTTTCCTTTAAATACTTTGAAGACTATAAAATCTCTCTTTTTTATTAGCAAAACGAATATATATATATATTATGAGATACTAAGGATATATCAATCCTCGCATACAAAGTACAAATTCAAATAATTAGTGAACTACAATAACACCCAATACAATACCTTAAAGCAATCCCTTTCTACCCATGTATAGGTTAAAACATTACTCCACCATCATTTTATTTAGATCTTTAAAAAGAACAAATAAAAGGCAAGTAGCACTAACTCCAAGGTAGAACTCCACAAAGATGAATATCTAATAAGGAACCTCACCACCTTGGAGCATGTTACTATTTATACCAACCTTCACTATAAGAAAAACATAAATTACCGACGAAATTTTATCCGTCGATAAAATGTCATTACCAACAAATTTTAGCGAAAGAAAATTTTGCGATCAATTTATCGATGAATTTACCGACGAATTTAATCAGTTAATAATACTGACAAATTTAACTGCAAAATAATTTACCAACAAATTATCTATCGATAAAATGACCGCCAATTTACCAACGGATAAATTATGTCAATAAATCTCCCGCCAAATTAGTGACATATTTATTTATTCGGTAATAATTAACATATTAATAATAAAAATAATAGTATTAATAATAATAATAATAATATTAATAATATTTATAATCATAGTATTATTTAAAATAATAATAATAATGATATTAATAATAATATTTATAATAAAAATATCATTAATAATATTTATAATAATAATAGTAATAATAATAATAATAATAGTATAATAATAATAATAATGATGATACTAATAATAATATTTATAATAATAGTATTAATAATATTAATAGTAATAATATTAATAGTGATAATATTAATGAATATTTATAATAATAGTATTCTTAATAATAATAATAATATTATTATTATTATTATTATTGTCATAATAATGGTAACATGACAGAAAAATTGTTCTAGTTTGATGGTTATTGCTTCTATCAAGCTGCTGAGAGATTTTCCGTTAATAAATACTATAATATTTATCGATGAATTTACGGGTGAATTTGCCCATCAGTAATTTGAGTTTTTTCCGTAATGCTTTCACATAGAACTGTGATTCTAATTGACTCTTTAATTAACACCTAAAATGATGTAGAGATTTTGGTGGACAAAGAAATCATCATACACATTATTCATGATTCTTGTGAAGGAAATCTTACAAAAAAATAGTCAAAATAATGAAGGACTTCTTAATAATAGATGTGTCTTCTAATCCCACACGACGAGGTTTACTTCAATTAAATCAAGAAGAGGAAGTTCATATTATAGAGGAATGTGACACTTTAAGAAGGTGAACATGAGTGTTTCAACTCAAAATTGAAAGGTAAAAGATGGAATAAGTTGCAAACCCATCACCTCTTTTAACAATATCAGATTGAGATGATTCTATGTTCTATGTTAACACTTACCATAAAAGGACAAAAAGAAAGAACAATGAATTTGAGTCACTAAACCAAATGAGTTTTGTTTATGGTGTTTATATCTAATATGATGCGTTGGTCATCAATGCACATTTAAAGACTACTTAGTACTCTTAGGATGTATATCAAAGAATGATGTGTGGCTCTATTGTCATTGCTCCATTCAAACATTAGAGCACGCATTAAATGGAAAAATGGGGATGGAAGAATTCTACTTCATTTTGTATTCAAATTTTTCATTTAAATACACTTTCACACATTTGGATGACCTTTATCATTTGCAAGCTTCCATCCTACCCATTTATGACATTGTCACTAGATCACTAAGTTCATCTATGCAATTTAAGGCACCTTCATCATCGACATCATTTACTTCATCTCTTAATGGACGAATGAGTTTATCCTGACCACACAAAGATTTTTGGCCCTCATTACTAGGTTGTGCAAGTTTTATAGTATTTGAATGGATTGGTTGCACGACTAGCCATATGTTCCTTATGTTGTGTGGCCAACAGGTATTGTGAACCAAGTTGTACAGGGAGAATATCAAGTTGTAGATAAATCCTCGAGCTTTAACATTAACTCTACCATTAGTAGTGATGCCTACAATGGGGTCAATGACTCTAAATAAGATTATCAATTTTTAACAAGTTGTAGATAAATCCTCGAGCTTTAACATTAACTCTACCATTAGTAGTGATGCCAACAATGGGGTCAATGACTCTAAATAGGATTATCAATTTTTAAGCTCATTTTAAGCTTAGCTCATCTATCTTAATAGTAGCAAGCCAGACACAAATTTTACAGCTTAGTTAAATCACCTGAGTAACAAGTATTCATGTTTATTTTAACAAGCGATTAAAATATAGTTTAGTGTCTGCTCAATCAAAGTAAATATATACATAAAGTACTTAACAAAAGAAACAATAAAACTTTTCTTCTTGGTGTTATTACTTGTGTCAGGAAGTTAGGAAGTTAGTGAAGAAAGTAGCATCTGGAAATATCTTTAATATCTGAATTCAAACAGATCTCTTTCTCATATAGACATTCCTTGCATATATAGCATAAGTACGTGGTTATTTAATTTAAGTATGAAGTTTTACTTAGCCAATGTATATCACCTGATGAGCATTTCATCTATTTTTATATGCGTCTCACTAGACTTTGAGAGAAGAGACTACATAGTATGATATCATCTATAAGATGAAAGATAGTTTGTGATAGGTGGTCATCATCATAAATTGTAGTAAAAGAAAATTAGTAGTTTAGTTATATTCATAATATCAATTTTTTATAGCAAATTGTATAATCTTAGTTTAATAAATATATTATAAACAAAATACAATCAAACTATAAAATAATTTTTCAAAAAATATTCATGTATATATATATATATATATATATATATATATATATATGTCTGTGTGTGTT